>Ga0265797_10001274_pt1 | contig 44570 bp, 56 predicted proteins | sample P2T30metagenome_FD_192433 | JGI IMG/M metagenome (GOLD analysis project Ga0265797, IMG submission 192433) | Plant litter microbial communities from East Loma Ridge, Irvine, California - P2 T30 | ecosystem: Environmental > Terrestrial > Plant litter > Unclassified | place: USA: California...
GAAACCTGTCGCTCAAGCCGCATCCGGTGTCGCCACCATGTGGGCCTTCCAAGGCCTGCCGGGCGCGCACGCGCCCGTCGGAGCGGTACCATGCATCGATGGTGCTGCGATGAGGGAGGAGTAACGAAGGCTTCCGCCAAGGAGATTCTTCATGAACCGCGCAATGGCGGATACTTGGCGAAGTAATGACTGTCCAGAATGGACGTTGTTGGCGCGGCTGGCTGGGATCGAACCAGCGACCCTTGGCTTCGGAGGCCAACGGTTTCTCCCCTGCGGACTCGCTTTAACACTGCAACTCATTGATTTTTCAGGATAACGCACTCGGCAACAGGAAGCAACAAGTAGCAGTGTTAGGAAGAAAATCAGGCCATTTTCTCCCCAGATTTCTCCCCACAATCAGACATCCGATTTACAATTAGTCAACTTTTGATGTTGACGGAGGCGGAATTGGACAAAGAACTTCGGCTCGACTGGAAAGAATTCAGCAAAGGCGCAGGGCATTGGCTCAAGCTCTTTGACGATTCATTCGCTTTGGATGGTGTGCCCCTGTATGCACGCCCCCTACGCTCGGCAATGAGGATGGTGAACGAGGCAATGCCCGAACTCCCTTACGGAGACTCGAAAGAAGATAGCTATTTCCATAAGGAATGGTTTTCGGCTTTAGTTGTCGCTATACGCCATTGGTACGACGACCGTTATGGAGCTGATGCCCTCACAGCGGCGAAGACGACGCTACCCGGATTGGCGATGCTCTACGGCACGCCTGTACGGCTCGAAATTAGAGAAACCCTAGCTAAGGTTGAAGTTGAAGGAGAGACGTCTTGGTGTATCTGGCCAGATTCCATACATGACACTGAGAGCGTTCTTTCATTCCTCCCTCACAAACCTAATCTGCACGCGTTAGAACCAGACGCACGTGCTAAGTTTGAGGAAGACGTTGGGACTGTCGTGCGACGTACTCGTACTATGAACCTTGCGCTTCAAGCTGCCTCTGGTCTTCCGGATGAAGGCAGGCAAATGGTGCCCGGCGTTATCCGTCACATCGAGAAAGGCGTGTCTGATATTCTCAGCCTGAGCCCAGCCAACGCAGCAGTTGCCGTATGGGAGTTTCATTTGGCAGTCGAGAAAGCGTTCAAAGTGTATCTGCATCAAAACGGTAACATCCGCAAAACCCATGACTTAGCGACCCTTTACGAGCGCGCACAGGACTGCGGTTTATCCGTAACGGAAGCCGTGCTAAAAAAACTTCCCTTCTGGAAAAAATCAAGCGACTATCGCTACGCTGAAGAAGAAGTGTATATCGAGCACGCTGTTGAAATCTATGATGCTGCTCTACAGCTAGTAGACGAAATAACATCTAAATTGCATCGTAGGTTAGTCATCAACAACGGCGCAATCCTGATGCGGAAACCCAAATGGGTAGGACGTAATTAGCCCGGCCAGGGCAGCCGACCGTCGAGCCCCACGGGACAGCGCTATAGTGATAGAAGAATCGCTACGCCGGTAGCGATGACGGCAACCGCCAAGGCTGCCATTCCACAGGACACCAGAAACACCAGTGCCCGCTGCGGGTCCTGCATGATTTCTCGTATCTTCATGGCTTACGCAAAGTCTCCGTCGTCGAGGGGTGCAGCGCGGTCGTGCTCAGAAAGCTCGTAGTCGTTGAAGTCCATAGAGTCTCCAGATTGACAAGTCAATATTACCGGAAATCGAGCCGGGTTAACAGCCCTCATCCGTGGCATCGTTGGCGACGGCTGGCAGTTGCAATCTTCGAGCCTGTGCTGCTTTAGCCAGTCCGCGCCGACGTTCAAGCCGCCCCGCCATGGCGCAATACGCCACCGTGGTCTTCCCAGTGCTTCACGGCATCCAGGCTGTAATAGACGCGGCCAGCTTGCTTAACGAAGGCCGGCCCTCGGTTGATGTATCGCCAGTTTTCGATAGTCCTCTTGTTGTATGGCCGCGGGTAGCGAGCGGCCAAGTAGGCGGCAAGTTCAGCAGCAGTAAGGTAGGTAGGTTGCATAGTAAGCACTCCGGTAATCGTTCGTGCTATGTGTAGCAACCGAGTGTTTAGTCGTGCAAGAGCAAGGATTTCAGTCGACGCCCCCACTGCTGGGCGAAAAACCCGTAAACTATCGGGATGGACAAAATTCTTTCCCTTTTTGACGAGCAACAGGCGCCGACACCGGCGCTGTCTGATATTTCTAGCAACAAAGCTGAGATTCTCATTGGCGATGTGCGTCAAGTCCTGCAGAGCATTCCAGACAACCACTTCCGGACCTGTGTGACTTCACCACCATATTGGGGGCTGCGTGACTACGGTATCGAAGGGCAGATTGGCGCTGAGACAGATGTGCGAGAGTACATCAAGGACCTCGTGGCTGTTTTCCGAGAAGTGCGCCGAACGCTCACGGACGACGGCACACTGTGGCTGAATATTGGCGACAGCTACACCTCAGGCGGCCGGACATGGCGACAGGAAGACTCGAAGAACAAAGGGAGGGGCATGACCTACCGGGCAGACACGCCGGAAGGCCTGAAGCCGAAAGATTTGATTGGCGTCCCATGGCGCCTGGCGTTTGCCCTCCAAGAGGATGGCTGGTATCTGCGCACGGACATCATATGGAACAAACCGAACTGTCAACCAGAAAGCGTCAAAGACCGCCCTACTCGCTCGCATGAGTTTGTGTTCCTGCTCAGCAAGAGCCCGAAGTACTTCTACGATTGGGAAGCAGTGAAAGAGCCCGCCATCGACCAGAAGCAGGGCTCGAAAAATCGCAGGACGGTTTGGAACATCAATACGGAGCCGTACAAGGGGGCACACTTTGCCGTGTTCCCCCGAGCGCTCGCACGCCTTTGCATCCAAGCTGGCTCTCAGCCAGGCGACCGCGTGCTCGACCCGTTCTTCGGCAGCGGCACGACCGGCGTTGTCTGTAATGAACTTGGCCGGATGTGCACAGGCGTTGAGCTCAACGAAGAATACGCCGCCCTGGCGACCCAGCGTTTAAACCAAGGACGCTGAGTCGAACGACCAGGTCGCGTGAACGATGCAGAGGTCCTTACGCAAGCTCTTGATTTGCAGCTTGCGTTCGGTCCCACCATCGAAGTAGAGCGAGAATTTCAACCGCCCGGCAGTGTCGTACACATGACCGTACCCTGGCTTTGGAGTCTGCTTACTCTCGTTCCGCATTTCTAACGTCGCGTTAGCGCTTTCACGCAACAGCGTCATTGGAATCTCCACCAGCTCGTAGAGAAAACCCGTGGCGCCCTGCCGGTGGCACCGGAATTGGAACACGCGCTGGTAGCTATTCATGTGCGCGAGGAATTGGTCACGCAAGAGCGGAAGCTCCCACGCGCCTGAGCCAAGTTCCATAACTTTCGAGATGTGAAGCAAGTCAGCCTTGATGCTAGCGTCGGCCTGAGTTTTCAGGCTAACAGCTACGCCATCGACGGTAATGTCGTGGCCAGGGTTGCCCCGCTTCGCCAGCGTCGCATCGTGGCCAGCTCGCCTCAGTGCGCCCTCTAATGCGTGCTCAAAACTTTCTTTCGACAACGGGCGCTGCGCCATGGAGTGGTGCGCTAGCAGCGCGTCGCCAATGTGGCTCAGGCCTGTATCGGAAATGAAGTCACTCTCGGGATTGCGATAACCGACGGTTGCGGTCGAGAGCTTTGCAACCAAGTTCTTAACCAACAAGATTTGTGACGGCGTCAACGCTTCGAGCGCGAGTGCGATGTCTTTGATGATTTCCTGCCGCTGCTGCTCGTCCATACCACTCCAGAAAAAGATGTTTTTACCATCTTTATTCTACTATTGTTTTTAGACAATACTAAGTGTTTAGGTATCGAGAATAGCTTTGATAGCAAGCTGGACGCGCTCTTCGCTCAGGCCCAATCGGTCATCAGTGAGTACCAGCCGTTCACGAGCTGATGCTGGCCACCCTGAAGGGTCATTGTCGATGGCGAACCATGACGCAGGCCGGCGCCGCTCTACATCTGCGAGCACTTGCGCGCCACGCGCCATAAAGTCGAACTCGAGCTTCTGCGTTTCACGGATATCGAACGTAGCGCCGACCACGCGCGCCTGCAGCGCTGGTGACAGTTTGCCCTTAGCGGACTCGAGACTTAGCTGACGCACCCAAGTTGTCGCTAACACGATGCGCGTCGCATGCGGTGCGAGCAGCTCTTCAAGGATGGGCATCCATTCAAACAGCACGCGCCCGGGCGTAGCAATGTGGATGCCCCGCTCGAAGCTGTAGTACACCGCATCATCGTGCAGCACGCCATCGAAGTCGAGGTAGCAAATCTCCATCGTTCATTCTACCGCCATCGTCGCGTATGAACATCAGCCTGGTTGCCTAGCGCTGCTATCAAAGATAGCGGCTAGTAAAACTAAGGGGCTCCGCGGAGCCCCTTCTGCATTATGCAGGCGTCTCGTTGTCGTAGATTTCAAGTGCTTCCAGCAGTTCAGGAGGCACCTTGCCCATGCTCCTCCGAATCTCGAATGCCGGCACGAATAGCACCGCTCCGAATTCGGCACCGTCTGCAATCGCCGCCTGGAAGTTCTCGTCGAAAATGCGGAGGATGAGTCGCAGCGAGTTGAAGAACCCGCCAATGCCGACCTCGGCGTACCAAGCAGGGAACTCGGCAACCATCAGCTCGAGCGTCTTCAAATCGTAGGACATCTGCGATGCGGCTTTGTCCGCGCCCAGCTTCACCACGCGAGCGGCCTTTTCCGTTTTTACTCGGGGCAGAATCTCAGGGCCGGTAGCCAGGCGCGCTTCGAGCGCGTCGACAAGCGCCGTGCGGACAGCTTCTGGGCTTTGGCCAGCGGCTTCAGCCTTGGCTGCGGCTGCGTCGATTTCGCGAATCAGCATCATTACGGCTGAGAACGATGCGTCCAAGCCCGGCCCCAAGTCTTTCTGCCAAGTGAGCAGTGCGTTGCCGAGGCGGGTAATCCCGCCGAGTTCTCGTTGTTCCAAATCGTTCATACGCACCTTTAGTTATTGAGAGCAACATTCTACGCGGAGACTTTTAGCCAATGGTGGTGCGGTAGCTACACGAGACAACACTCCCTCGAAAGCTACTAATGAAATCCGCCCTACCACCCTCGGAGCATCTGTAATGGGTGCCTCCAGCTACCAGCGCGACCGCAAGCGCATCTACGAAGAAGCCCACGGCCGTGGCAAAGGCTTTCGGAAGGCCGCTCTGAAGCGCCTGGACAGGGAGTACGACGTGGAGCCCATCCGTCGTGGCGGCAAAATAGTTGGAGTTCGCTTCGAAGGCGAGACCATCATGTGCCGCAAGAAGTCCTTCGCCTCGCGCGACTTGGCGCTGGACTCGCTTCGCCAAATCAAGAACGGCCAAGCGAAAGGCCACGAAGTGCCGCGGCGTATCTATCCATGCCCGCACTGCTGCCAGTTTCACCTCACGCACCTGGTAAGTCGCGAGCAGCCGGCCGATATCGACTACGAAGATTAGAGTACTTATTCTAATCTTTCCGGCGAGACGGGATTCGTGCAGTTTCGTGTAAATGCGAGCGCTATACGATGGAGGAGCTAGCAAAGATAGCCGGCTCCACAACCCACCAAATGGAGCTACACAATGAAATACGAAATCAACACAGTCGCACAGTTCAAAGCCGCCCTTTTCGATGACCTGAACCAGCACTTCAAAGCCAACGACCCGATTCGCCTTGACTTCAAGTTGTTCAATCAGTACGTCGACGACTACGCAGCAGGCACAGACGACATCCGCAGCGTCTCGAGCACTCCGGCCACGCGCACCCGCAAAGCCTGGTTCGCCGAACTGAACGCCTAATCACTCTGCCCCGCCACGTGTGGGGCTTATCGCTATACGTGTTTCGGTGGTAGCGCTTACCGATAAACGTGGCCATTCAGTCTTCAAAACTAGGGGAATCAAAATGAAAAGTACCAATCCGGATTTCGGCATCTACTCCGTTGCATTCGAAAACGGCGACAAGTGTCATGTCGAAGCATTCGAACCGCGCCATGCAGAAGCTCTGGCATGCGAACTCGCCGGTCAGCGTGCTGCAGCTCATTGCCAGTTTATGCGAAAGCCAACACACGAGGAAATGCAGAGCGAGCGGCCGTACGCTCGATACATGCCGCATGCAGTAACGCAGTAATTCCAAGGCCCGCGCAAGCGGGCTTTTCTTCGTCTCGTGCAGTGGCGTGTAAAAGCGGTGCCTATACGTATCAGACCCCTACGAACAAGGACCTGACCATGTGTATCACCCATGCTTTACAAAACCGAGCTACTCACCTGACCGAGCTCATGATGGCTCTTTCCGAAATGGCCAAGGCAGTACAGCGAGGTGAGCCATTACCGCCTCTGACGCCGGCGCAAGTCGAAGGCATGCTGCTCACCGTCGGCGAATCGCTGCTAGCTAATCACCGCGCGCTCCGGGCCGCCAAGGAACAGTGCGCAGCTGCTTAACTGCGTATATTGCAATGAATTCAATAAGGGGGCTTTCGCCCCCTTATTCTTTTGCCTGTGTACCCGTCACACGCTACGCTTCGACGCCCAAGGGCAGCAGGCCACGGATGTAGTCAGCCATGCCTGGACGGGTCGCGTCTCGCCACTTCTGCAGCGTCGGCAAGCGGCTTGGCCGGTCGCAGCAGATGATGAACGCCAGAGGCCCCTTCGCCAGCTTGACGATTTGCTGGCCAGCGATAGCGGTTTGCGGGTGAGCCAGGTAGACGCCGAGCAGAGGCTTGCACTCTTCATTGAACAGAACCGCGTCGAAGTGCGCCCAGTCGTGTCGGCCCAAGAAGTTCCGGGCGACCGCGCGGCGACCAACAGGGGTCCAGCTCACGCCCGTGGTCAGCAGCCTGTGGCACAAGTCGATGACGGGCGCCCGGACATTGTGGTCGGCCAAGCTCAAGTTGTAGCCGTCGGCAAACCAGGTCTGCGGCGCCTTCCCGGCCGGCCAATCTGTTTCGGCCCAGTCGGTCTCGTACTGCTCGTTGAGCACGGCGGCGCCCTTGTGCGTAAGCACGTAGCCACGAGGAACGCCGGCCGGCAGCACTTCAGGCACTTTTTCACCAGGCCGCTGGCGCAGGTCGCGGGCCAGGACATAGCCGTTTTTGGCCAAGGTGCTCAGCATGCTTTGCGCCATCACGTGGGCGCTCCGCTCACCGTGGGAGGGCCAGTTCAGCTTCGCCACGTCCTTTGTGGCGAGGTAGCCGAAGCTGCCGAGAAACTGCAGAACGAGCATTTGCTGCTCAGTTAGGGTTTTCATTGTAGGACTTTCACAAAAGTTGTTGGAGCCCCTGTTGCATTTGCACGGGGTTACACGATGTGTAGCTACAAGTGCTCCACGCCTGCATTTCCCCTAGGAAGTAACTCTGCTCTGGCGGCCAGGCTGTCCCCTGACAACGGCCCAACCCACATACGCCCCGACCGAAGGACAGGGAGCCAGGACTGCTGGCGGGGAATAAGACCCCTCGCTACGCTCGGTACGCCTCTCAGACCTGCAATACCTACCTACAAGTCCTCCCGAGCCGCAGAACCCCCTCTTGTTTTCAATTTAACCCCGGCCTCCCGCATCACTCGAGCCGCACCCTTGCGCCGGCGCAAGGCGCCCGGAATGCCGCACTCCTCACACCTTTTGTTTTCAATGCTTTGGTCCTTCCCTTCTCGAGCCGCGGCCCTGGACTGCTGCTCTCTCCAGCAGAGCTCCCCTATTGTTTTCAAGGCGGTGTGCCTGGACCCTTGCGCCGGCGCAAGGGGCAGGACTCCCCTTTGCTTTCAATGCTGGCGCTGTAGGTTTTTTATGGCTTAGGGCTCCCGGTCGCAGCATGGCGCAGTACGCTCGAGGGGGCAAAACGATGGAGGATGCGATGGAGTACGAGTTCACACTCAGATACAGCATTGAGAGCAATGTCGACGACGCGCTAGAGCGCCTGGCCGCGGCGGGGTGCACAGATGCACTTGTGGGCCTCGGCCGTCTCGGGCAGTTGTGCTTGGAGTTTAGGCGAGCGGCAGAGTCGGAAGCTGCTGCAATCGAGAGTGCTAAGGCAGACATCGGACGTGCGCTCCCGGAGGCAGTGCTAATGCGTTGACAACAAAGGGGGGGGGGCTGCGCCCGGCGAGGCCGGGGTGCAGGACTACCCGCATCGCTTCCGCCCGCTACGAGCGGTTGTTGGCAAAAGGCGTACAGGCCTATTGCGCGAAGTCGCCCATCTGGAGAACGCGCAGCTAGTTTCCTGGGAGTGCAGCACATCGGTGACGCTGCTTCGCATCGCCCCCGTGTTTTCTCGCCGCTTCGCCGGCGTGAATACCCGAGAACACTACAAACCATCGCCGTGAGTCTCCCCGTATATGGCCCCGAGTTCTGGCCCGTCGTACCCGTCCCACGCTGCGCGCTCGACGTCGCGGGTTGTCAGCTTGGCCGGGCGGAACTGCCGCGATAGCGGCAAGGATTCCTTGTAATCAAAAGGGGGTTTTCGAGGAGCTGGGGCCGGTCTTGCGCCGGCGCAAGGGTGGTGATAGGGGTCAGCCGGCCAGAGGGGCTTTCAGCCGTGGCAGGGGGCCTTGCGCCGGCGCAAGGGCTGGCGCTGGAGGGAGTGTTGAGCTATTGGGGGCGCTGGTGGGCAGTATCTAGGGCTGCGCAGCGTGCCCGCAGGTCGCTCGCGCGGGAGGGCGTGGCCCGAGCCCTTTGGGGCGAGGTTTTTTATCGAAATCTGCAAAACGTATAAAACTGGACCGTCATTTGTGTAGTCGAGTGCTATACGGTGTATTAGGAACTCAAGCAGAGTGAACGAGATGAAGGTTAGCTGGGCAGACTAAAGCATCGGTGCCGGTGTTTCAGCCTGCCTAGCTAGCGGGACCGACGGCATCAGCCCCGGTTTAACTTCATGGAGTTTCACTATGTTCGCAATTATCTCTGTAATCGTTCTGTGTGCCGTCGCAGTGGTCGTTGTTCAAGCCGAAGCGTACGCACTACTCAAGGGCATCGAGTTCGGTCTGAAGTGCAAGGGAAATACCGCTGTAGAACGCTGCAACATTGCGTTCAACCGTTACGGGTGGGGTAGCGTGGTGTTTCACCAAGCAGCTTGTGCCCGGCTCGGTAAGAAACCAGCGTATCGCCTCGAAGTTCCGGTAGCGCTGGTATGGGTGACGGGTGTCGTATACCGCGGCGCTGAATTTCAGGGAACTCCGTTTGCCTTCGCGCTAACTACGGCGATGGGTGCAGCCGCAATCGTGGGTATCGGTTTCTTCGCAGCTGCGTATGGCAAAGCGTTCGTCGCAGCACGCTCTGAGGTCTCGACTCACCAAGAACAAGGAACTGGGTACGTCTACTGATTCATTATTCACAAAACCCCGGCATGCCGGGGTTTTTTCATTGCTGACGCACTTCGATTTTGACTGTGGCGAGCATCTTCGTGAAGTCGGCTTCAGTCAGCGGCTCGTATTTCGTCCCCGGCTCTACGCCGGTTGGCAGGACTTGTGCCAAGCAGGCACCGAGGGCAATCAGCAAGAACGTGGTCAGCATTTGAATCTCCTTGGATGGATTAGTGCCAGGATAGCATTGCTAGCAAGCAAACAGTAAAGCGCTACTGTTTATCCGTCAGAGACGTTGTAAACATGCGAAACAATGAGTTTTTCGCCTGGCTGGATGGAGCCTTGCGCCGGCGCAAGGTCTTAGGCGCGGCACAACAAACGGCACCCGCAGGTGCCGTTTGTGTGTGGGCTTTGGTTAGCTCGCCGGTTCCCAGGGCATCTTCGGTACGATTACCTCAGGCAACGTCATTGCCCAGCGCTCGAGGAACTCCTGGTCGCTCAGCTGGCAAGATTTCGCGGCGGCTTGCAGACGGGCCTTGGCTGCAGGTGTCAGGCGTACGTTGAACTGCTGGAGCTTTGGCGGGGCCTTAGCGACGGGCACGGGGGCGGCTGGCGCTGGCTGCGCAGCTGGGGCGGCGAGTTGCGTCGCGTGGGCTTTCGCGGCCGCGCGGACGGCGTCGAGCGAAGAAGTGAGGCTTGGGGATGTCTTGGTTTTCATTATTTGCTCCGGATGGCGGTGGTGAGAATTTCTACAGAGAGTGCGTCGAGTTCAGCGATGGCGTCATGGTTGGTTCGGCCCGGCATCTGACGCAGAGCCAGGCCACGCACTGGTGCTTCGCGGTAGACAGTGCGAGCCGCGAGCTGGGCACGGGCCGTTGGCCAAGTCTTGCGGATGTGACCAGCCATCTCCGTTGCGAGATTTGTATACGACGCTTGGCTGACAACGACCAGTCGCGGGACCGAGGGCCGGCGCAGTTCGGCAGCGATGTGCATTGCATCCGTAGCCCAGTAGTCAAGCGGGCTGCAACCGCATGGGATGACTACCAAGTCGGCTACGTCCAGTGCGGCCAGCGTTTCTGGCGCGGTCGACGACGGTGGGCAGTCGAGCAGTACGACGTCGTAGTCCTGCAGCTCAGCGAGTACGGCAGCCAGGGTTTCGGCATTGGCGGGCACTACCTTGGCAGGGAACTTACCCTCCCCAGCGGCAGACCACATGCTGGCGCTGGCCTGCGGGTCGAGGTCGACTACGGCGACCGTGTAGGTTTCGCTGGCCAAGTTGCCGGCAGTGAGCATGCACGTCGTCGTTTTCGACGAGCCTCCTTTGTGATTCGCTACAGCGATTTTGAGTTTCATTGTGTGTCTCCGGGTTTATAGGTTGTCGATAGCTTTGCTATCAATACGTATAGGCACCGCCTACACGCGACTGCATGAATGGTCGGTCGCTAGACAGGCGATTGAGCTTTGCACTCAATAACAGCGACGAAGAAGACTCCGTCAGCGCGCCGCTAATCGCATATAAAAAATATTTTCGTTCCGGCCTAAAAAACACCCGATTTTTGAAATGGCGGTGACTACACATTGGACAGGCAAGCTTTTTTGCCTGGGCTACTACGGAACCCGACCAATGAAAAACAACAAAATCGCCCTGTCGCCTTACCTGCGACTGCAACTTGCAGGCTTCGACATCGAAGTTCGCAATCACTCCACGAAGTTCAAAGTTCTGCTGAAACGCGGTGCCGAAAACATCGCTATCGCTGAGGCTCCCCGCGGCGGTGGAACTGCTGCCCAAGCGCTCGAGAAAGCCCGCCTGAATGCCTGGGGTCCCACCAGCGTTTTCTACAACGTGATGGAACGCTTTGCTGACATCGCTGAAACCCTGGCTGCTCGCTAATAACAAAAACAAAGGACGCAGAATGAATATCGAAAAAATGGCTGCCGCAATCAACGCATGCAACACGCTCGAAGAACTCGAGGTGCTGATGCCGTCGGTTCGTGACGACTTCGTGCTGCTGGCGCTGGCTGAAGAGCGCACCGGCGTGCTGCTTGAGCAAGAAGACATCTTCGCTACTGGAAGCGTTGCTGCACCGGCTAAAGCGGCTAGCATTGATAGCAGTGACGAGGAAGAGGAGTACGTGCCGTCAGCACGCAAGGTGGCGGCCGTGGCTGCTGCTGTAATGGGCACACCTGCTCCATCGGCCGATGCCGTAGCAGCGTTGGAAGCAAAGAAGGCTCTGCGTGCTGACCTGGTCGCCAAGATTGCCGCATGCAGCGATGCGGATGTGCTGACGACGATGGTCGTGCCGGAACTTGACCTCGCTACCCGTGCTGCCGACCTGAAGTCTCTGCGTGCCGATATCAAGGCCTATGTACAGAGCCGCCTGAAAGCCCTGGGCTCGGCAAAGCCAACAGCCGCTGCAATGCGCGAGATGTTTCCAGAATTGACTAAGCGCGCCATGGCAACGGTGGTCAACATGACGCACTACGGTGTTGCTCAGCGCGTCGTGGCAGGCACTGATGGCGACCTGCGGTACAACATCGACCTCGAGACATGGATGTCTTGGGACGGTCGCCGCTGGGTGACCCTGCGTCCGGCGCAAGTAGGTGCAATCGCCCGCGCCATGGCTAATCAAGTGAAGACTGAAGCGGCCATGCTGCCAGGCGTAGACCTCGACAAGCTTGACGTCGTCGACAGTGACAGCTTCCGCCGCGGCGTGATGGGTGAGATGCTGGCCGCCGACACAATGCACATCGAACAGTCTGAACTGGACGTCAACACCCGCTATCTCGCCTGCGGTAACGGCTCGGTCGACCTCGAGAGAGGGAAGCTGGTTCACGAGCGTGACCTGTTCGTCACCGTGCGCAACAACACCGAATTCGACCCGGAGGCAAAGTGCCCGACCTTCCTGCGAGTGCTGTTCGAAGCGTTCGAAGGCCGCGCTACTGACCTCGAGTACTACGAGCTGGTCATGGGCTATACCCTGATGGGCAATCCGACTGAGCGTGCGATGTTCTTCCACAAAGGTGAAGGCACGAACGGCAAGTCCCTGCTGCTCGGCGCAATCATGAAGGCACTTGGCGACTACGCGGCTGCTGTGGGCTACAAAGTCATCGCGGACGGCCCAGGCGTGACGGCCAACACGAGCGCTGACGGCGCCTCACCATCGCTGCGTCGCCTGATGGCCAAGCGCCTGGCGTACATCGACGAACTGCCTATGGGTAGCAACCTGCGCGACGCCGACGTTAAGCTGCTGGCTGGAGGCGGCGGCACTATCTCGGCACGTGGGCTGAAGGAAGGCATCGTGGAGTTCGCAGCTACGGCAGTGTTCCACATTGCTTGCAATAATTTGCCAACAGTTCGTGGGGGCCAGAACGCGGTGTGGAAGCGCATCTACCCGGTTGCGTACACGAAGCAGTTCGTCGAGGACATCACCCTGCCGGAGAAGCTGGCGGCCGAAGCAGAAGGTATCTTGGCTTGGCTGATGCGCTGCGGGGAGAAGTACACCAAGGTCAAGGCCGAGGGCAAGAAGCTGCGCGACTTCATGCCGCAAAGCGCGCTCGACGAGCTGGCCAGGCTGCAGGAAGACCAGAACCCGTTCACCGACTGGATTCAAGAGAACTGCGTAATCGAAGCTGACGCGTTTATGTCGGCACAGGATGGCTGGGAGAGCTTTGTTCGCCACGAGAACCGCGTCAACCTCGACGGCGCTCGCTCGATTCGCAGTACGAAGGCGTTCACGCAGCGGATGAACGCGCAAAAGGTGGGCAAGCATGTGCCGCAATACGGTCCAGGCCGCAAGTCGGGATTCCTGGGCATCCGCCTAAAAGATGTTTTCGGCACCAGCAGCGTATCTTCGGCAGTCGCGGTGGTCATCTCAGACGAGTACAAGAACCGCAAGCCCCTGGCACAGCGTCTGGCGGAAGAGGAAGCACAGCAGCCACTCTGCTGAATCATGTAGGGGGAAGGGAGCCGCCGCGAGGCGGCTTTTTTCGTTGTGGAGCTGCCAGGTTCAGGTGGTGGCGAATACAGAGATGTTGGCCACGATGTCTGTAGAAACCGGCCAAAAATACAGACTTTGAGCGCGCCCATCTCTGTAAGCCTGGCCAACTCTGTAGAGCAAGAACGCTCATCTCTGTATGCCGGCCAAGAAAGTTCAGCGCTCTTACAGAGTTCCACAGCCTTTCTACAGACATCTTACAGACATCTGAAATTTGTAAGTCTTTGATTTTTATAGGAAATACAGAGATTACAGAGATTACAGAGATGTTTAGGAGTATCTTCTATAGGGCACAGAATATTTATTTCAGAATTGGCTCAAGAAATATTTTATTTTTCTGTAGTGCTCACGGAGGGCCGGAAAACCTCTGTAATCTCTGTAATGTCTGTAATGCCATCTCCAGCTTGGAGGTTTTCACCCTAGAGCTGCGTTACTCCCCCAGCAGTACTCCCCTTCCCTCGGGCGCAACTTTCTCCGCTTGGCCGGTTTTCACCCTAAATCTGCGCTACTTCACCCTGAATCTGCGTGGCGGTGTCTATACGCCGGATACCCACCTACCACGCGAGATGACCAGTGCCAAACCCTCAATCTAACGAAACCCGTCTGGCTCTGATAGAAGACCGCCAAGACCGCCTCGAGCGCACAATGGAGAGCGTCGCCGAGAGTCTGAAGCTCTTGACGCGCATCGCCGTTCAAAGCGACGCCATTGCAAAAGCTCTCGAAGATATCGACGCTCGCGTCGTAAAAATCGAAACCGGATGGCCTCTTGTTGAGCAGATGAAGGCTGGATTTCTCTGGGGCGTGAAAATCATCCTGGCTGGAGCATTTGTCGCGGTACTCACCGTTGCGGGCTTCAAAGTCTCTCCGTAATCGGGCATCGCTATACAGGACATCTTAATAGAGGTGCCCAATGCCCAAAATCAAACTGCCCGACCCATCGCTGCCATGGCCTATTGCCATGAGGGCGGTCGCTCTCATCGCTGAAAAAGAAGGCCTGCGCCTCACGGCCTATAAATGCCCTGCTGGAAAATGGACTCTCGGCTACGGAGAGACTGACGGCATTGTCGAGGGCATGAAGTGGACTAAGAAGCAAGCCGACGAACGCTTCTGCGATGCGCTTATCGAGTACACCGCCAAGGTCTTGGCGATGTGCAAACGCACGCCCAATCAGAACCAGCTCGGCGCCCTCGTTTCGCTCGCTTACAACATTGGACTCGGCAGTCCTAAAGTGAAAAGCGGCCTATATCGCTCGTCCGTACTACGCTTGTTCAACGCTGGCAATGACACCGCCGCATCTCGTGCATTCGGCAAGTTTGACAATATTACGAACCCAAAGACGAAGAAGCTCGAAGAGGCTCCTGGCCTCGTCATCCGCCGCGCAGCCGAAGCCGCCCTGTATCTCACCCCTATCGAGGACAGCGACGCCCCACCTGAGCCAATGCCTCAAGCCGTCGCTGCGGAATCCAGCTTGGCCGCCTCCCCTATCGCCAAAGGCGGTGCTGCCGCTACTGGCGCGGGCGCCCTGACGCTGCTCTCTGCTGTCAACGAGAACGCCGGCACCGTGGCCGACACCGCCTCGACGCTTGCACCAGTCGCTGCGCAGGCTCACGCCGCTGTCCAGGGCGTCTCTGGTTTCCTGGGAGTGCCAACCCCTTACCTACTTGGCATCGCCTTGGTTGCTGCTGGTGTGGCCATCGCGGTTCACCTATACAAGCAACGGCAGGAAGGCCGGGCGTAATGCTCACCACGTCCATTGCCATCGCCTCTCGAGTGCTGGATGGTCTGCTTGGGCTCCTCGGGCGCATCCCTGCCGTCGGCTGGCTGTTGCTGGCGCTGACTGCCTGGGGTTGGTGGGGCCATCACCAGGCCGAGGCTGTACGGAGTGAGAAAGCAGCAGCCGTCCTGGCTGCTAGCAAGGCTGCTATCACGGCTAGCGAGTCGGCGCGTAAGCGCGAACAGCAGCTGTCTACCACCGTATTGGAGATATCCGATGAACTACAGAAAGCTCAGTCGCTTCGCGATGCTACCTCTCGTGACGCTGCTCGCCGGCTGCGCCAGTTGGCCGATGCAGAGCGCGCCCGTGCTGTCCGCTCAACTGCCCTCGCCGCCTGCCGCAGTTATGAAGGCCCCGCCGTCGCAGTCCTTCACGACTCGACTCGAGACGCTCTTGTCGACCTCGCCCAGGATGCGGACGAAGTGACTGCGCAGCTGCGTGGAGCCCAAGCGTATATCCGGGACGTCTGCCTCGCACCTGGTCGCTAGACCTTAGAACACTCTAATTGGAGGCCGCAATGGCGGACGAAATCAAAAACAAACCCCTTACACCGCCTCGCTGCGGAGCAGCGAAGAAGCGTGGCGGTGGCATCTGCCAAGCTCCTGCGATGAAGAACGGCCGTTGCCGCAGCCATGGCGGTGCATCTACTGGCGCGCCCGGCAATAAGAACGGCTACAAGCACGGCTTCTATTACAACGCGCTTTCTCTCGAGGAGCAGGCACAGTGGCCTGAGGCGATGGCCATGGGCTCAGGCCACACGGCGCTCGAGCATGACTTAGCGCTTATGCGTATCAAGTTGCAGCGCTTGCTGCGCGCAGCGAACGACCCCGACGTAGCGGCACGAATCGAGCAGGAGGTCGAGGTCATCATCAAAGCTGGCGTTGCACCGCGCGGCGACGCGCTGTCCGGCTACGATAAGCGCGAGCTGAAGACATCTCTCCCTCGCATCGGCTCACTCATCGTCGAGGCGGTGGAGACCATTCGTAAACTCTCGCTCTCAATCTCGCAGTTGAAGAAAGACGAAAAAGAACTTCTGGCAGACCAGCAAGACAACGATACCGACATCAATGTCACGATTAGCGTCGTCGGTAGCGCTAGCTAAGCGTCAACTGCTTAGCAAGGCCCGCTTCGGCGGGCTTTTCTATGTCGCGGGCTGATGCGTAGGGTCTCTCGCTCCTGAAAATTGCTAACGCGACCTCATAGGCTAGCAAATATTGTCTTTTAGAAAGTTATTGCACAAACGCAACTATGCTCATATTTTAGGCAGATGGGAACTTTGCCTGATTTTTGAGCATTCTAAATAGTTAACACACTTTGCCCTCAATTGGCCCGCCTCGGCGGGCTTTTTTGTTGAAGTTGCATGTTTACAACGCGGTTTGGAGAGTTAGTGCCTATACGAATAAACGGCAAGACGTTCGTTTAATATTTACTCAACGGAGAAAACAATGACTGAAAGCAAATACATTTCGTATGTCCGCGCATCGACTCAACAGCAAGGCCGCTCTGGCCTCGGCATGGAGGCTCAACAGGCTGCGGTCATCGCCTACCTCCAGGGCGCACCGCTGGTAGCCGAATTCGTCGAGGTCGAGACGGGCAAGGGAGCCGACGCGCTGGAAAGGCGCCCGCAGCTGCGCGCCGCGCTAGCATTGTGCAAAAAGACCGGCGCCACGCTGGTCATCGCAAAGCTCGACCGCCTTGCTCGCAACGTGCATTTCATCTCCGGCCTCATCGAGACGGGCGTCGACTTCGTGTGTGCTGACATGCCCCAGGCGAACAAAGTGATGCTCCAGATGTACAGCGTGATGAGCGAGTGGGAGCGTGACCAAATTAGCGCCCGCACGAAAGCCGCATTGGCAGCAGCTAAAGCACGTGGCGTTCAACTCGGGGTGAAGGGCGCCGACAACCTGCGACCTAACGTAGAGGCCCGGCAGCAGGCAGCGGACGACTATGCAATCAAGATGGCTCCTGTCGTCAAGGGACTGCAGGCGCAGGGTATGAGCCAGCGTGCGATGGCTACTGCGCTGACCGACCTGGGTGTGAAGACGCCTTCGGGCAAGACTGCCTGGGCACAGCGTCAGGTGGCGCTGCTGCTAGCTCGGATAGCAGAGACCACCGCCGCTCCTCTGTAAACAAAACAATGAACACAATGAGCCCTGCCCAGCAGGGCTTTTCTTAGTCTTGATTCCAGCTCATTGCGCACAGTGGACATAAGACAGTGGTCGACGGTGCTGGTAAAGGCCTGCGCAGGCCCCGTTTACTATGCTTTTCGACGTGCTCCAGAGAGGCCTCTCAAAAAGGCCCTAATTTGGTCCCAAAAGGGGCTGCTTTTGAAAGGAAATAGGCCTGAAACAGCATGTTTTGAGGGCCCAGGGGGCCTATCCCTACCCCCCACCCCCTCTTGGCAGGCGCGCCCACGCGGGCTTGCCCCACCCCAGAGGCGAAAACAAATCAAATTGATAAACGCGCCTCGTGCATGAGCGTGTAAAGCCAGTGCCTATACGAGTTACTTACAACTCGACTGGATACCGAATGACCTCGCACCACACTTCATACCTCGACGCGGTGAATGCTCTACAGGAAGCAGCCGCCGCTTATTCCCGTAGTGTCACTAAGCAGCTCGACCGCATTGTCGTCCAAGCCGTCACCGAGTTTAAGGGGCGACCAGTAACGCTGGAAGAATTCCTCAAGCGTGCGACGAAGGATACTTTCGCCAATGGTGCCTACGTCCTCTACTGGGACAGCACTCCTATCCTGCGTGTGCAGGTCGACTTGCCCGAGCCGGACCTCACGGCGAATGTTCTCCACGCACCACGCATTACAGTCACTCGCTTCGCTGACTTTCAAAAGCAGCAGCAGGCCGAGATTGCCCACGTGGCGGCCAATTTTGACTACAGCATTTTCGCTGGCGCCAAGGGACGCTTAAGTGGCACGGACTCTGGGCCTGCTACTCAACTGGTCGACGTTCAGTGTGAGGACCTCAACGACATCATGGCTTGGACGGTTCGCCGCGCGCTGGACGAGCCTGGACTGGTGGTCTTCGTTGCACCCGCCTACCACCATGTTCGAAACATCATGGCTGAGATGGCTGACCTATTCCACCTTTTAGGCATACGGGTTCGTGCGTCCACGATGGAGAACCGCATCACATTGGAGACCCATGGCGGCTCCATTAAGTTCTACACCTTCGCCGACGAGCACCGCCTCTATGGGCCTGAATTCAGCGATGCTGCCATCTACGGTCGCACCCTTGCGCCGGCGCAAGCCTCGGATTGGGTGGCGCCTCGAATGATGACACGCTTGCGCCGGCGCAAGGCCAACGGCGAGCCGAATATGGTCGCCTACGCTCACTGAGTGCGCCGCGCGGAGTTAAGAATTTTCCGCGCGGTGTTTCGCCAAGAGCTTCAGAAAATGCTTTTCCATTGCTTCAGCTTCGGCGACTTTGGCAGCGTGCTCTGCTTTCGTGGCTGGGCGCCGCCCGTACGCATCCTGGAACATGAAACTGCCATCGTTCATTTTGACGAAAATCTCCCCGCCGCTCTTGAAAGTTCCCATCCGCGGTGGCAGCAGAAAGCGCCCAAGTTTCGGCCACATTCGAGTCTTGATGTGCTTCTCTGGATACAGCCCTTCCAGCGTACCGGCAGCGATGTACTTGTCTGCACGTTGCTTGATGATGTAGTTGACCTCAGCAACCTGCTCATCAGTCAGTTCTCGGCCGCGAATCGTCTTGTCGTGCCTAACGAGGGAGTTATCAAAATAGCGGGCATTGGTCCGTGGCTTGCGCGCAGCAGCTGGGACCACCCCTTTTACCCCTTCTAAATGGGTCAGGATGAACAAATTGTCTTTGTCGAACGGGAAAATCGTCTGCGTGCCAACCCATTCGAGCTGGGGGTCCTTCGTAGTCTGTCCGGAGCTGCCGACAGGGAAAATGTGCGGGTTAAAAAAAGTGACGGGGTGGTCGGAAAAGATGAACTTATGCTTGGCGTTCTTAGCGGAGACAATCTCCAACACCCCTTCCATCCACATAAGGCAGTGCATTTTGCGCAGCTCTTGCATAAAAAACATGAGCTGCATCTGGCTCTTCGTTTTACCGATTTCTTCCAGCCAGCGTAATCCTTTCGGAGTACGAAGGCGCAGCGCGTCAATGAACTCGAAAACGTTCAAAAACAGGTCGTGAATTTTGTCGTGGTTCTCGGCCAGAAGGGCACCGACTGCTTCGGCGCCCTTGGTGTCGATTTCGCCGAATAAGTAGCGTTCAATCTCGTCGTTCGACTGCCCAAAAGCTTCGACTGTGTACAGGTGCTTCTCATAGAAAACGGCACCCGGTCCTCGCTTTTGGACGTCTTTCGCGACCGAGTAGCCCCCGGCCGGGAGCGGGAAACGCTTCGGGTGCTTATCGAGGACGTAAAGCTGCGTCTCCCCTTCTTCGAGAAATCCTTTCTGGTACCACTGGGGCACGTAGTGATGCTTATGGCTGGTCGACATAGCGAGTCTGGTTGCGAACGATACGTAACTATAGCTCAGTAAACGCTGCGGAAACACGGTGAGGGAGTTCGCTATACAGGTCGATGAATATCGACCTAAACCTCACCCAACCCCAGCGGGACTTCGTACTCTCCACCGCCAAATACCCCGCCTTCGTTGGCGGGTTTGGTGCTGGCAAGTCGGAATCGCTGGTGAACCGGCTGCTGCTCCAGGCGCTCCAGAACCCTCAGGGTCAGGTCGGTTATTTCGCTCCGACGTTCGACCTGATTCGACTGATTGCCTGGCCGCGCTTCCTGGCCAAGTGCGACGAGTGGGGCTTGCGCGCGACCCTTAACAAAACTGAAAACATCCTGACGCTCAAACGCGGCGGCCGCATCGTGTTCCGCACGCTCGACACCCCAGAGCGCATCGTTGGTTTCGAAATCTGCCACGCCGGTATCGACGAGCTGGACACCCTCAAAGAGGAGCACGCCCTAGCCGCCTGGCGGGCCGTTAACGCGCGTGTGCGTATGAAAACCCGCGACGGCTCCCCGAACACCGTGTCGGTCGGCACGACGCCTGAGGGCTTCAAACTCGTCTACAAGCTTTGGGAGCAAAACCCGAAGGCCGGCTTCCAGCTGTACCGCGCGCCTACGAGCTCGAACCCATTCCTACCTGCAGACTACGTCGCACAGCTGATGACGCAGTACCCGCCGCACCTGCTCCAGGCATACCTGGAGGGCTTGTTCGTCAACCTCGCATCGGGCTCGGTCTACCCAGCTTTCTCTCGCGTCTTGAACTACACCGACGCCACCGTTACCACGGTCCAGAATCACCACGGCATGCTCCTTGGCCAGCCCGAGGCTCTGCACATTGGCATGGACTTCAACAAAGGAAACGGCGCCGCGGCCATCGCAGTCATCCGCGACGGCCTGCCTCTTATCGTGGGTGAAGAGTGCAAAACCCGCGACACCCCCGAGATGATTGAACGGCTGCAGACGCGCTTCCCTGGCCACCACATCACCGTCTACCCAGACGCATCGGGTAGGCACGGCAACAGCACGAATGCGTCGGAATCGGACTTGAGCCTGTTGCGGGCCGCAGGCTTTACGGTCTGCACTAGGAACGCCAACCCGCGCGTAGTGGACCGCGTGACGTCTTTAAACGCAATGATTTTGAATGCCGAGGGCCAGCGCCGTCTTCTCGTAAACACGGCCGCCTGTCCCGAAATCACGCTGTGCCTGGAGCAACAGGTCTACGACAAGGCCGGCGCCCCCGACAAGTCCGGCGGCAAGGACCACATGAACGACGCCGTGGGCTACCTCATCCACTTCCTATGGCCTGTGGTCAAGCCTGTCGCTACACGTGAGACACAAATCATTCACGTCGGACGCTAATGTTCAAAACACTCATGGCCACCTGGCCGCAAGACAAAGACCTGCCGCAGCGCGCTTACACGCTCGAGATGCGCAACCGCGTCCTGGACGACACGCTTTACGACAAGCTGCCACACGCTTTCTACGAAGAGCGCAACGGCGCGGGGGAATACATCCCTCTGCGCGAGCGCCGCCCGTCGGCACGCATGAATCTGTGCCGCTCGGTGGTTGAAGACAGCGTTAGCCTCCTGTTCAGCGAAGCCCACTTCCCGGCGTTCCAACATGCTGACGCAAATACGCGAGCAAAGCTCGCATTGCTAGCAAAAGAACTGTCGCTCAACGAAGTCTATCTGGAAGCCGGCCTCAAAGGCGCTGTCGGTAGTGTCGCAATCTTCGTGCGCGTACTTCAAAACCGAGTTTTCGTCGAGGCGCGAAGCACCACGTACTTGACCCCGACCTGGGACCCGAAAGCCCCAGATACGCTGCTGCGCGTAACGGAGCAATACAAAGTGAAGGGCGCTCAGCTCAAGGATGCCGAATTCACCGGAACGTTTGAGGACAACGCCGACTACTGGCTGCGCACCGTCTGGGACAAGAATGCCGAGACAACGTACCAGCCTGTCGAAGTCGGCACCGAAAATCCAACCTGGACGCCAGACCCCGACCGGACCGTTGAACATAAGCTGGGCTTCGTGCCCGTCGATTGGGTGAAGAACCTGCCAGGGGGAGACAGCATCGACGGTCAGCCTACTTTCCGCTCTGACGCTATCGACATGCAAATCGAGATGGACTATCTGCTTTCGCAGAATGGCCGCGCACTCAAGTACAGCATGGACCCGACCTTAGTTATCAAAGAGGCGCCCATGGGCCAGTCGAAAGATACAAGTGGACGTCCTGCCCCTCTGGGAGGTGCAGGCCAGGCCATCGTAGTCGACCAAGAAGGCGACGCTAAGCTGCTGGAAGCGAACGGTAGCTCGAGCCAGGCGGTCATCGAACACCTTCGCATGCTGCGCGAGCTGGCCCTGGAGAGCCTGAAAGGCAATCGCGCCAGCGCGGAGAAGTTGGCAACGGCGCAGTCGGGCAAGGCCTTGGAACTGCTGAACCAGACTTTAGTCTGGCTGGCTGACCGCCTTCGCATCGGTTATGGCGAGAAGAGCCTGCGTCGGGTCCTGCAGATGGTCATCACCATGTCGCAGAAAGTCCCCGGCGGGCTGAAGTTCCAAGATGAGACGGAGGTCGGCACGCTCGCGGCGGGTCCGGTGACACTCGTGTGGCCAGCATGGTACGCCCCGACGCCGACTGAATCGCAGCAGCGCATGGAGACTGTCGCGCGCGGTGTCGAAGCCGGAATCATTTCCTGGGAAACCGCCATCCGAGTAATCGCTAGCGAGTACGACATCGAAGACCTCGACGCCGAACGATTTCTTGTCGAAGCCGCGCGTATCCAGCGCGAGAAAACGGCGGCGGCGACCAAGGCTCCGGCCAAGAAGGAGGACGCGTAATGGTCCCCAACTACCAGCTCATTCCTTACTGCGACCATGCCAAAGCGATTTACGGCGACTGCATGCGCACCTGTGTAGCGTCGCTCCTTAACCTCGAGCCGGAAGACGTGCCCCACTTCCTGCACGATAACAGCGACGAGTGGCTGCCGCGGCTAAATGCGTGGCTGGCCCCTCGCAAGCTCGCCTACCTAGTGTTCGGCGTCGGCGAAGCATCGGTGTGGGTCGACATCATGAAGCGCGCAGGCCAGGACCTGTTCCACCTCATCACTATTGAATCGGCCACGTCGGGGGTCCTCCACCAAATCATCGGCCGCAATGGCAAGCCGTACTGGTGCCCGATTCTTGGCAACGTCCAAGGCCGCGACTATGAAATGCTGGAGTTCGGATTCCTGGTCATCACGTCGTTGTAAGCGGGTTGCTATACGTGTTCACTACCCCGGGCAGATGCCCAGAAAACAAACGGAGAGCCTGATGCTCGCAATGAAGAAAAACACCATGTTCTCGGCTTTGGCTGCTATCGCCCACAAGCCATTTGGCGACGAAGCCCCGCCTGCGGCCGGTGCTCCGGCTCCCGCAGCACAAGAGCCAAAATCGTTCTCGGCCGAATACGTGCGAGAGCTGCGCGAAGAGGCAAAGTCGTATCGCCTACGCGTGCAGGAAGCCGAAGCTGCCAAGAAGGCTGCCGAGGATGCTGTAACCGCTGCAAAAACTGATGCTGACACCCGCATCACTGCTGCCGAAAAGGCCGCCCAGGACCGCCTGCTGCGTGCCGAACTCAAAGCTGCTGCGGTTAAAGCCGGCATTACCGACCTGGACGGACTGAAGCTGGCCGACACGTCGAAGCTGAAGCTAAACGATGCCGGCGAAATCGACGGACTGGACGAGTTTATGACCTCCTTCAAAGAGGCGAAGCCGTACCTGTTCTCTGGCACCGGTGGCAACACCAGTGCTCCGGGCCAAAAGCCCGCTCCGAAAGGCACCGAGCCGCTCGATGCGACGAAGATGTCCACGGAAGAGTACGCAAAGGCGAAAGCCAAGCTGCTCGGCCGCTAACACCTTGAACGCCGGTGCCTATACGTACCGGTAACTAGCTATCGGGGCAAGACGCCCAGGGCTGAAAACATAACTTCAACCTGGAGGCTTCAATGGCCCAAGTAATTTTCGCGATGCTCGCCATCGCACAAAAACCGTTCGGTATTTCGGACTTCCCTGCTGAACTGCAACCGGCTGTCCAAGAAAAGTTCCTCGATGTGGAGGTTCAGCACGGCCTGCAGTCGGTCAATGTGTTTCGTCGGGTCGCAGACCGCGAAATCGTGTCGACCAAACGCGGCGAGACAGTCACCAAGACCCGCACCGGTCTGAAGGCGCCAAAAGAGACGCCAAGCGACCCGAAGCAGAACACTGGTCTGGATAACGGCATGACTCCGTCCAGTGCAAAACTGGAACAGTACACCCTGTCCATCAATCAGTACGACGACACCCAGGACGTGAACATCGTGACGTCCGGCGTTGGAATCGTGGACGCCTTCCTGGAAGCCGGCCGCGTCAATGGCGTTCAGGCGGCCCAGTCGGTCGACCGTCTTGCTCGCAACGCGCTCTACGGCGCCTACCTCGGTGGCAATACCCGCGTGACTACCACGCTAGGCGCTCCTGGCACCTCGGTGGCAGTCGACGACATTCGCGGCTTTACCTGGGCCATTCACAACGGCATGCAGCTTCCTGTGAGCCCAGCCAACGGCCTGGCAGCCCTCATCGGTGGCGAGGTTTACACGGTTATCAGCGCTGTTGCTGATGTCGTGAACGTCTCGACTGCACCAAAAGGCGTGTCGGGTACGTTGCTGTTGTCCACAAACTGCACGGTCCTGAATGGCACCGCAGGTCAACCCGTCGTTTCAGCTATTGCTCCGGCAATCAAGCGTGCCGGCGAACGCGCCACGACCGCGGAAATCCTGCCAACTGACCGCCTAACCCTCGCTGTGGTCCAGGAAGCTGTCGCCGACCTGCGTTCCAACAACGTGCCACATGTGAACGGCATGGGTGCATACGTAGCGTACGCTTCGCCTCGCCAACTGCTTGGCCTGTACCGCGACCCTGAATTCCAGCTGCTGTACCGCGGCCAGTTTGGAGCAGATGCCATCACCTCGGGCAATGTGACCAAGATGCTGGGCGTGGCCTTCGTCGAAACGACCGAGGCGCCTCAGCAAACGCTGAATGGGGTGAAGATTCACCGCATGGTCGTCTGCGGCCAGGGTGCCATCATCGAAGGCGACTACGAGGCAACCGGCAAGCGCGAACTGGCATCGGAAGACGCTGGCTTGGTAACGGTAAAAGACGGCATCTGCCACGTCACTCGCGAGCCGCTCGACCGCCTGAAACAAATCGTTTCGCTGAGCTGGTACTTCATCGGTGGCTTCGCAGTTCCGACCGACGTAACGTCGGACAGCACCATCATCCCGACTGCCACGTCGAGCGCCTACAAGCGCGCAGTGGTCATCGAGTCGGCTTAAACCCCGACCGAGCACGAGGCCCCGCAAGGGGCCTTTTTTCATTGGTGGGCCCAGTCGCTATACGCCACATCGACTACCTAGCTCCGAGCCCGCAATGACAAAGAAAACCACCAAAGCCCTCCCGACCGCTGACACCGCCCCCACCCTTGCGCCGGCGCAAGACGTTGCGCTACCGGCCCGTATTGAGCTCGTCCGACCGCACTCGTTTATCGACGACGCAGGCCTGCACCGCATGTGGAATCAGGGCCAGGCCGTGACCGACCCTGCGGAAATCGCTCTGCTTGTTGAGCGCAAAGCCTGCATCAAGGAGTTCTAATGGCCTATACCGAATCCCAGCGCGTCGCCATTCGGCGGTACTGCGGCTACCCCTCCTTTGGCGGTTCCGCTGTGCCAGCGCACGGCTATCGCTTCTTCCAGCATTACGGCGCGCTCGAGTTCCGGATGACAAACGGCAGTCCTGAGGAAGAAGCCGAGGTCCTGGTCATGCTAGCGCGCCTAACTATGCTCGAAGCAGCCGTTCCGACCGCAAGCGACAACCTGGACACCTCCTCCGCCGGCCCATGGGTGCACAACCCTCATGAACTGCGCGACCGCCTGCGCCTGTACACATTCCATCGCGAAGAGCTGTGCGCCTTCTTCGGCGTACCTGCCGGCCCGCGCATGCCCACCGCTGGCGTGTTCTGGAGCCTGTAATGGACGCAGCCGGTATTCAAGCCAAGATTTATGCGGGCTACGGCAAGGCGGCTGCCCGCCTTGGCTATTCCTGCCGCGTCTATCGCGCTTCCAACCCGTTCGAGCCCCTTTCTGACGGCAACCAGGTCGCTTCGCTGCCGGCGTCATTTAACGCCCGGGACATGCGCTACCAAAAGCCAAACACGTACGACGACCCGACCTGGTATTGCGTCGCTGATGGCCGTCAGCTGCGAGTCGGCGACTATCTCGTCAACGACCAGGACGGCACCTTCTTCGTGGCGGCGATGCAAACCCAGCTGCCCATCGTGGTAGTGCAGACCAACGCCGTGGTGTCGATACTGCGCCTGCCCGAGAGCACCGCTGTGGGCGCCATCGGCTATAGCGGTGGCACTGCCGCTGAAGAGGCGCCTCTCATGTCGGGCTGGCCTGCAAGCGTTCTCATTGGCGGCCGTGGCGAGAAGAACCCGGTCGGCCTCCCAGCTGATACCCGCGCGGGTCACTGGTCAATCCTGCTGCCGCACGCCGGCGTAATGCTGCGAACTTCCGACATCGTGCTCGACGAGCATGGTCGCCGCTACGCGCTGCAGTCCTGTGAACTTACCGATGCAGGCTGGCGCTTGACCGCCCGCCAGGAGCTTGCCTAATGGCTGATATTTCCGACGTCCAGGCGGCCTTCGCCTCCCGTATTGCGGCTGCCCTCTACCCGAACGGCATCGCTCATCCTTCAATCGTGGGCGCGCCAGTGGTCGTCTATCCAGGCTGGCCCCAGCCGGCGCAGTTGGACAAAGACATTGCTGCCAAAAAGGTGAACGTCTCCATCTGGGCACGCGGCGACGGTTCGAATACGACTCGATTCCCGTCCCGCACTTGGCAGGAAGCCTCAGCACCGGTGGCGACGCTAACTTTGCAAACGACGGAGTCCACAGTGACCTTGGGCGGCACCGTATCCGCTCCGCAGGTGGTTGCGGTGAATGGCCAGGCGTACGCAGTGACTGCAACCGACACGCTCGAAAGCATCATGTCTGCACTGGCAGACATGATGCCTGGCTCGTCGAGCGCTGGCGCGGTGCTGACCTGTCCCGAAGGCGTCAGGCACGCTGCTATAGCGGCCGATGGGACCGTGGCTCGCATTGTTCGAACCCAAACGGACACCATTCAACTAATCGTCTGGGCGCCAACTCCCGACTTGCGGTCAAAAGTCGCTTCTGCAATCGACAGCGCGCTGGCGGAGGAGGGGTCTCTCCTCATGCCCGACCACTCCTGCGCTCGGGTCATGTACCAAAGTACGCGCAGCACTGATGAGAGTGCGAACGCCCTCATTTATCGCCGCGACATCCTCTTTCGCGTCGAGTACGACACGACTGTGAGCGCGGTTGCTACACAGATTGCGACTCCAGTTTTAGCCGTCGCCCCCATTTCTGCGGTCGATACGACCGTCAACATTTAGAGAGACCCCGATGCTCGTCGTCATTGAACCATTTTCGCTCTACCAACGTGGCGACCGCATCACGGATGCTGGCCTGATTGAAGCTGTGTTGACTACAGAGGATGCGCGCAGTGTCATCGTCGTGGGCACTCCCGGCACGGCTACGCCGACTCCAGCGCAGCGTACGCTGCTCGAGATTCTGGCCGACTTGGCGGACAACGACCAAGGCGGTGGCTCGGCGCCGAAACCTCAGCTCATTGACGCGCTCCCTGACGTGGACGGAAATCCACCTGCTGGCTACGAATGGCTCGCTGGGCACGCTCCGCTGCACAACTATTCTTGCTCGGCGCAAGACTCGATGGGCGGCATGCCGATGCCAAATCCGATTCCATGTGCAACTGGCTTTGCTGGTTCAATGTGGAATGTTGGGAACCCGACGATGCTCGTCATCGCTAATCGTTCTGCCACTGACCAGACACTCGTACTGAACGTCGCCACGCCTACCGATGCGCAGCAGGTAATGCTGGTCGGTATCGAGCTCCTGTCAGATGTCAGCGCACTCGTCATCTACAAACAGCAGGCGGCCGACGGTTCCTGGACTCTTAATTCAGGCATCAGCAACGTTGACGGGTCCTTCAGTAACGCAGCGTCTATCGTTCTCGAGCAGCCCTTTTTGGTGCAGCCTCAGGCAGTAGCAAACCTGAATGGCTATTTTGTCCAGGCATTCCCTGTCGCCGGTTACGTTTTCATCAACATCGTGACTGGTGCACTCGCCCTGGGCGCTACCTCGGACCAGCCGTTCGGCGTCATCATTGCCTCCGACTCCTCAGGCGTTTATTGCGCCTACGGGAGTGACCCGGTGCTGTCGTACATCCCTCTGGTCCTTACTGTTGTCGACGATGTACCAACAATTCAGAACGGACTCCCGGTTGCTGTCATGCCTATTCCAGGTGGCTCAGTCGGCAACCTTTTCTCGCCGTACTTGCCTATCGGTGCAGCCCGTCTCCCAAGCGGCCAGCTCGCGGTTTGCACTCGCGCAGGATTCTTCGAAATCAAAGCGACGGTCTTGAACGACGACGCCACGGTATCGGTAAAGCAAACGGCCGGTGTCCATCCACTCGTGAAGCTCGACTTCTCAGGTGCGCAAACCGACGTGCAATGGATGCGCCACAACGGGCAGAACGGCATGCTGCACACCCTCTCACTCGCCGGCGAAACGGTCATCGACTACACGACGCTCAAGTCGATGTTCATCCGTAAAGCTCGTCTCATCACCCCTGCCTAAGGAGAAGCAGATGTTTGAAATCAAAAAATCACCCTTCGGCTGCGCGGTCTACCTGAACGGAATTTGCCTGCGCATTTGCCATTCGGAAGAGTCCGCGGCCAAGTTCATCGCGGACGTGCGCACCGGTAGCTATACGCAAGGAACACGTGTCTCGGCAGCAGCTGCAGAGGCAATCGAAAAATACACCGGAGCCCTCTAATGCCCGTATCTCAAGCCGGCGCGCTGAACCTGACAGCGCTTAACGTACCAAACATCTATGTGCAAATCCAGGAGCCATCGGTTCAGGCCATCAATGGTCTGCCGACGGGCATTGCAGGCATCGTAGGCTCCGCCTCCTGGGGGCCAAAGAACGCTCCAGTAACCGTCAGCGGCGCCGCCGACTACGTCAAAGCATTCGGCCCGCTCCTGGACCGCCAGTACGACGCTGGCACCGCGGTCGCCGTAGCCTCGCTGCAGGGTGCGGCTAACTTCCGCGTTGTCCGCGTGACGGACGGTACCGACACCGCAGCCAGCGTCTCCGTTGGCGACGACGTCTTGCTGTTCGCTGCAAAGCACACTGGCACCTTGGGTAACAAGCTCAGCGTCGCCCAGAGCGCCGGCAGCCGCGCTGGCACCGTTCGACTCACTGTCAGCCTGCCGGGCTACCTGCCGGAGGTGTTTGACAACATCGAGCCGTCGGCCGAAGGCAAGCTCGCCGACGCCATGGAAAAGGCTATCAACCAAGGCACCGGCCCGCTCCGTGGTCCGTCTGACCTGGTCGTAGCTTCGACCGCGGCGCCAGAGGGCGTAGGCTTCGCTGTTGGGACGGTGACGCTGTCCGGTGGCACCGATGGTCAGCCGACCTCACAATCTGCCCTGGTGGGCACCGACATCGGCCAGCGCACCGGCATGTACGCTCTGCGCGGGACCGGTGCCTCAGTCGTCATGCTGGCAGACGTCACTGATGCCACCACCTTCACCGTCCAGGCAGCTTTTGGCCAGGCCGAAGGCGCCTACATGATTGGCACTGGCGCTGCCGGCGAGACGCTCGACGCTGCGATTGCTAGCAAAGCTACCGCTGGTATCGACAGCCCCTGGTTCAAACTGCTGCTGGGCGACTGGTGCTACTACGCCGACCCGGTCAACCAGACCACACGCCTTGTCTCGCCGCAGGGATTTGTCGTGGGCCGACTGGCGAATCTGTCGCCGGAGAACTCGTCGCTCAACAAGCAGCTGTACGGCATCGTGGGAACGCAGCGCAGCATGCAGCAGTCGACCTACAGCAATGCTGAACTCTCGCAGCTCGCTCATGCCGGTATCGACGTCATTACCAACCCAGTTCCGGGCGGTAGCTATTTCGGCGTGCGCATTGGCCACAACACGAGCTCGAACCCGCTGATGAATGGCGATAACTACACGCGCATGACGAACTACATCGCGTTCTCGCTCGACAAGGGCCTTGGCCGCTTCGTCGGCAAGCTGCAGACCTCGATTATCCGTGCGCAGGCCAAAGGCACGCTCACGATGTTCCTGGAGAACATGGAGCAGCAGGGGATGATTGGCAACGTCAACGGCGGCCCGGCATTTAGCGTGCAGCTGGACGAACGCAACAACCCGATGAGCCGCGTTTCGCTGGGCTACATGCAGGCCGATGTGCGCGTCACGTTCTTGTCTGTGGTCGAAAAGTTCCTCGTTAATCTGGAAGGCTCGCAGGCTACAGTCGTGCGCACCTCCACCACAAACCAATAACAGGAGGCCGCGATGCCCATGAACAACTTCTCCATCGGTAAGGACATCACTCTCGTGGTGACGACTCCTGATGGTCAACTGACGCTGCATACCATTACGAAGTTCAGCCCTAAACAGGACACTACTTCGAACAAGGTGAAACTGCTGGATGGTCGCATCATCCACCAGCGCTTCCCTGACGGCTGGTCAGGAACCATGGAAATCGAGCGCGCAGACAGCACGCTGGATGACTACATGGCGGCCGTCGAGGCTGGCTACTACGCGGGCTTCAATGAGCTTCCGTGCTCCATCACCGAAATCATCCAGGAGCCAAATGGCTCGGTGTCGGAATTCCAGTACACCGGTGTGATTTTCTCGTTCAGCGGCGTTGGTGACTGGACGGGCGACGCCACTATCAAGCAATCGCTGAACTGGGTGGCTAGCCGCCGTATCAAGCGCTCGTAAGCTAATTTGCAGGTCTCGAAGGGGTGGTGCCTATACAGGGCATCACCCCTTTCTTCTTTAAAGAGAACTTCAATGGCAAAAGTAAAAATGAACCCGACTCCTTCGGAGCAACTCATCTCGCACGCAAACGAAGAAGTTGAAGTGACTTCACCGCGCGGGCGCCGTATTTTGCTGCGTCAACCAGGCCCCCTGGCGCAGTTCGATTTGATTGAGGCTTTGGGTAGTGAAACCGCCCAAAACTCGGTCTTCATGCATATGGCCTTCCCGCTGCTCTTCATCGGCAAATTGGACGGCGAAATGATGAGCCGCGTGCGTACCCGCCTGCAGTTCGATGCATTGGTGACCAAAGTCGGCGCTGATTGGGACTTCGTCGCGGAAGAAGTAATGCGCCAGTACAACGGCACTGAAGCGGAAGCAGAGGCGACCCTAAAAAACTAATCAAGGACGAGCCCTCGTATGAGTGCTTGTGGCTCGTCCAAAACGGGGTTCCCTTTGACGTTGCGTTCTCGCTTTCTCCTCTGACGCGCAAGGCTTGGGGAATCAAGTTCCAGATGATGCAGGGGCGGAAGTTCAATGTAAATACCCTGCAATTTGAAGACCCCAAGGAGGGCTGATGCAGTTCACCTCATTCGAAGCATTTGCTCGGCATCTCGCCACTCTCGCAGAGCAACAAGACCGGGCCCTGAAGAAGGGCTTGGTGGTGGCTGTCCGCGCCATAGAGAAAACTGCCAAGAGTGAGATTGGGTACTACCAGCCCGCCACCGGTCCTTTCTCTGCCTGGCGCAAGCTCGCGCCAAGCACCCAGGCTGACCGTGTCGCCAAAGGCTTCGCGCCTAACAAGCCGCTGCTGCGCACGGGGAAGTTGAAGGATTCAATTTCCTACCAGGTAGCTGGCCTGCATGCAGCGGTTGGCAGTACGTCGGATGTGATGGTGGCCCAGGAGCTTGGCACATCCCGTATCCCTGCGCGTGCCGTCCTCGGGCCAGCAGCTCTGCGCAGCATTCCTGCGGTCAAAGCCGCAATTGGCCACGCTGCAATGCAAGGCATTCTCCCTGCCGGATACGCCGGCGCGGCCAACTATCGCTTCACGGTGTAACCAATGTTCGACGCATACAAAATCGCCATCCATGTCGGACTTGTCAATAATGCCTCATCTGGCCTTACGACCCTTTCTCGCCAGTTCCAAGGCGCGAGTTCGCACGCCCAGCAATTCAATCGCCAACTCGCCCGCTCCCATGCGCTGATGCAAGCCGGTTCCACGGCTATGGCTGCTGGAAAAGGTTTGTTCCTGGGCGTCGCTGGTGCGCTGAAAACTGCGACTACGGAGGCTCTGTCTTGGGAAAAGCAAGTCCTCAAGTTCAAGATGTACGGCTTGGGTGATGAGCTCAACGGCCAGGCTATCAAATTTGCGCGTGGCATGAACATCATCGGCACGTCCTATTCCGACAACATGCGTCTGATGACCGAAGCCCAGGGCGTGTTCCGCGAGTCAGCGCTCTCGGGTCCGGCAGCACTGCGCGGCTCAATGTTGGCGGCGCCTATGCTCGCGAAAATTGAAGCAGCGACTGCAGCCATGGAGGAAGGTGCTGGGGCTAAGCACCGAGCCTCGTCGATGGCGATGTTGCGTTTCGTCGAGATGGAAGGTGGTCTGGCTTCGCCTGAGAAGTTCATGAAGATTGCGAACTCAGGCTGGAAAGCCATCCAGTCGTCTGGCGGAAACATCGACTGGGAGCAACTGCGTCAGTTCAAAGCCCGTGCTGGCGTCGCAGGTCAAAACCTCAACGACAACGTCCTGTACGGCAAGCTCGAACCCATCATTGGCGAGCTCAAGGGTTCGACTGCCGGCTTTGCCCTGCGCACGTCGTATAACCGGCTCATGGGCGTCACCCGCCTGCCGAATCAGGTCGCGCATATGTTGGCGGACAACGGCATTTGGGATAAGAAGAGAATCGAGTGGAATAGCCAGGGAGGCGTCAAGCGCTTCAACGGAAATCCCCTCATGAATTCTGAGTTGTTTGCTCGAGACCCAATTGAGTTCTACAAGACCAAGGTTCTGCCGATGTACCAGCGCACCGGCGTGCACTCTCAAGAAGAACGGGCGCGCAACAACGCTATGATTTTTGGCTCGACCGGCGGCATGCTGTTCAACCTGATTGACCGGCAGATGAAAGTCCTTGAGAAGTCAGAGAAAGCGTGGGAAAAGGCTCTCGATGTCGATGCTTCGCACAAAGTCACTAGCGAATCCGGCCCAGGCAAATTCAACGACCTTCACAAAAAGTGGAAAGACACGCTCGTCATCTTGGGCGAAATTGTGCTGCCCGTTGCAATTCGCGGTGTCGAAAAGCTCATCCAGATTCTGAAGCCGATTGGCGAATTCATGGAGAAGAACCCCGCAGTCGTGACCGGCGTTATCTACGGTCTCATCGGCCTAGCGGGTGCAATGGCCGTAGGGGGGTTGGCAACTAACATCATGGCCCTGATGGGCCTAGTCCGTTTCCTTCGTCTTTCCGGTCCCGCTCTAGCCGCAGCCCAAGCCATTGGCGGCGTCGGTGCTGGCGCAGCTGGAGCAGGAGCAGCTGGAGCGGGTGCGGCAGGTGCGGCTGCAGGTGCTGCGGGGTTAGCTAAAGCGGCGCGGGTCGGACTTTACGGCGCTGCTGCCTGGGGTGCGTGGCAAATCGGCAAGACCGGCCTTGCACTCAAAGACCTATACGACATCGAGACACGCGAAGGCGTGCAGCTGTCGCAAGGCGCGCGTGCACGTCTAAGCGGCGCCCCTAACGGCAGCTCGATGGCCACAGGTGGAAGCATCAACATCAACCTGAACGTCGACGGCAAGAAGATGGCGTCCGTGGTGACCGACCACATGGGCCGTGACCTGTCTCGCCCTACGGCCAGCACATCGCTGCCAGACTACTCACATAGCATGCCACGGCCATCTGGAGGCTTTTCGAAATGACCGCATCTAACATCACTCTCACCCTCGGAGATTTCGAGTTCGCCGATGTTGAAATTCCAGAGAGCATTCAATTCGGTGGCCGTCAGAATTTGGCAGTGCATGACCTTATCGGCGGTGTACGCATCGTGGACTCGATGGGCGCGTTCTCGGAGCCCCTCCAGTGGTCCGGCATGTTCCGAGGGCCGGAGGCGCTTGCCCGTGCCCGCTACCTGGACGCTAAACGCGCGGAGGGTCGGCAGCTTACCCTAACTTGGTCTGAGTTCCGCTACCAGGTCATCATTCGCGAGTTCCGTGCGACGTTCGAGCGCAGCTACCAGCTCCCCTACAGCATCGCACTGGAAGTCGTCCAAGACGAGGCGCAGCCGCAGACGACACTGGTCCCGAATTCGGTCGATGCGCTTATTGGGTACGACAGCATCACCCTGGAAGACACGATGGCGTCATTGGAGACTCTGCCGGCGATTGACGCTGGCCCGGTCACAACCGGCACCCTGGCAAGCGCTTTCGGAACGCTGCAGCAGTCCATTAAGAAAGTGTCAACTTTCGCCACAGCGACTCAGTCTCAGCTGAACAGCGTCCTGCAGCCGCTTGCTGCCTTCCGCTCTCAAGTTAAGTCCCTAACGGCGGCTGTCAACAATACGCTAGCCAATGCTACGACGCTCGGAGGCGTGCTGCCAAACAACCCAGTTAGCCAGCAGGTGTCACGCCTTAGCAAGCAGGTCGCTGCGGCACAGCAGTATCCCCTGCTGGCCAAGCTGGACAGCACTGCAGGCCGGATTGGAGTGAATGCCCAGGCTTCTTACAAAACCGACAAGCGCATCACGCTCGCCGGTGGAGACTTGTTCACTGTAGCAGCCCAGGAGTACGGCGACCCGCTGGCTTGGACTGTGATTGCCAAGGCCAACGGCCTATCTGACCCACATCTCGTGGGTATCAACACCCTTGTGATTCCGCCTGCTCCTGCAAAGGGCACCGGCGTGCTGGAGTACTAATGTTGACTGTTAACCACCTTCCTGTCGTTGCGTCCCAACGCCAACCACGTGGCCAAGTAAAAGTTGGCGGCGTGCTGGTCCATGCGTGGGAGGAGTGGACCGTCGATAACAATAGCTTCTTCGGGGCGGATACCTTTCGCGTCACGCTGGTCGCCAGTGCCCTCGAACAGACGAATTCGGTGAACTGGTTCTCGCGCCAGAAATCCCTCGAGGTAGAAATCCTGGCGGGCTTCCCTACATCTCCAGCCAACCCGCAGGACGCCGAGATGGAAACCCTAATTGTCGGCAATGTCGACGATATGGACTTCAATCCTGCGAGCGGCACTCTCTCACTGTCGGGCCGCGACCTATCAGCACGTCTAATTGACAACAAGACGGCCCCGGTAGCGTTTCGCAATCAGACCTCGAGCGACGTCGCAGCGGCCCTGGCGAAGAAATACGGGCTGGGCGCCATCATCACGCCGACGAAGACGAAGGTTGGAACGTACTGGGACCAAGACCACATCGGCCTGACCGACCAGCGCAGCGAATGGGACGTGCTGACCTATTTGGCCAGCCAAGAGGGCTTTGTCGCGCTCGTGAAAGGACGCGACCTCATCTTCGGCCCAAGTCCATTCGAAGAGCCGCCAAAATCGTTCTACGTGCTCGAGTGGGACGCCACCACTGGCCGGCCGAAGTTCAATGGCTCGAACCTATCCCTTAAGCGCACTTTAACAGTCGCAAAGGGCGTATCAGTGACGGCTAGCAGCTTTCAAACGAAGAACAAGAAATCAATCACGTCGGTCTATCCCCGCAAAACCAAGGGCGTAGGCATTGGCCAGGCGAAGGCTGAGGTGCAAGAGTACAAGCTGCGCCTTCCGCCGAATAAGTCGGTGCTCGAGGTAGAGAAAGCGGCGAAACGACGTCACGACGAAATCCTGGCGCACGAGCTCACTCTCTCGGCCATGCTGCCGGCAGACCATTCGCTAGACATCAAAACCGCTATCAAGGTGCAGGGCACCGGTACAGCGTTTGACCAGACGTACTACCCGGATGCCATCGTTCGCACGATGTCGATGGAAGCCGGGTATTCGATGGAAGTCCGTGCTAAGAACCGCGCGCCTGAAAATTCACCGACACTGTAAATGCGAGCCCTACTCCACACCATCTCTGAACAAGCGCAGCACGCGGCCGACCGCAAGGCCACCAGCACGCCTGGCATCGTCACGTCCTACAACCCAGCGACGTACAGCGTCAAGGTCACGCTGCAGCCCGACGAAGTCGAAACTGGCTGGCTGCCGCTTTTGTCTCAGCAGGTCGGCAACGGGTTCGGCCTGTACAGCCCACCAAATCCTGGCGACCTGGTGCATGTGCTGTTCACCGACGGAGAGATTGAAGCAGGCGTAGTCGTCGGAGCGTACTACAACAACGTCGACGTGCCCCTGGCGGTGCCAGCCGGCGAGGTCTGGCTCGTCCATGCTTCAGGCGCATTCGTCAAGCTGACTAATGCTGGCGAGCTGCTCGTGCAAGACAAGGCTGGCAGCATCGTGACCCTTCATGGCGACGGCAAAGGAACCCTGTCGTTCGCTGCGGGCTTGACCATCAACGCCGACACGCAGCTAAACGGCGACCTGCGCGTGTCCGGCAACGTCTCCGACCTCAACACCGGTCACGGCACCCTGGCTGACCTGCGTACTACCTACAACGCCCACGACCACGCCGTGCAAAACGTCCGCGCGGGTACCGATACGGTCACGTCACAGCCGCCAGCGGAGACACTGTAATGAACGAAATCTCTCAACTCGTCGGCGCTGACCTGACCCTGTCCGCCAGCGGAGACCTGGCACTGTCCGATGGTCTCCCTCGCAGCCAAGAACGCATCCTTCGCCGCCTTATGACTAACCCGGGCGACTACGTCTTCCATCCCGAGTACGGCGCCGGCCTTCCCCAGTTCATCGGGCGGCCGCTGTCGGTCGCGGAGGCTCGCGCAGTCATCCGGACTCAAATGCTGCTCGAAGAGGGCGTGGCGCGGGCTCCAGAGCCTCAGGTAGCGGTTGTCGCTATACCTGACGGCCTCAGTGTTTCGATTACGTACACGGACGCTAGGAGCAACGCCCCAGCTGCGTTGTCGTTCAACGTTACGAACTAATCGACAATGGCACTGAAAACAAAACCCTTTACCCAGCTTGTAACCGAAGCAGCTTCCTCGGCCCAGGGCTACGCCCGTGCAACTCTCGACATGTCGGTGGGCTCCGTGCTGCGCGCGGTCTTCGAAGCGAGTGCCGCAACCGTGCTTTGGCTGCAGAGCCTCATCTTGCAGCTGCTCTCGACCACCCGAGCGTCTACCTCCTCGGGAACCGACCTCGATTCCTGGATGGCGGACTTCAGCCTGTCGCGCCTGGCCGCTATCCCGGCCACAGGCTTGGTCTCGTTCTCCCGTTTCACCGCTACCCGGGAGGCTGTGGTGCCGGTCGGTACGCTGGTACAGACCGCCGATGGCTCCCAGCGTTACGCAGTCGTGGCCGATACCGCCTTGTTGTACTACGTCCCATCCCGAGAAGCGTACGTCCTTCCTGCGACCGTTTCCTCAGCAGTCGTAGCCATCCAGGCGGAAGCCGCTGGCAGCCAAGGAAATGCCGTGGAAGGTGCAGTGTCCGTCATCGCGCAGTCCCTGCCGGGTATTGACACCGTGACTAATGCAGCCGGCCTGGCTAACGGCGCTGACGCTGAATCCGATGAGGCCTTCCGCGCTCGCTTCAAGAACTATCTACAGTCGCTCTCCAAAGCGACCAAGGGTGCAATTGGCTACGCCATCACGAGCTACCGTGACGGCCTGACGTACACCCTGACCGAGAACCGGAATCCGGATGGCAGCGAGCATCTTGGCTGGTTCTACGTCGTCGTCGACGACGGCAGCGGTTCGCCTTCCGATACGCTGCTCGCCGGCGTCTATAACGCCATCGACGCGGTGCGTGCGGCCACGGTGTCGTTTGCTGTGTTTCGTCCCGATGTCGAGCTGGCGAACGTGTCGCTCACCATTGCAGCAGAGCCAGGCTACGACCACAACACGCTCGCCCGCCTGGTGCAAGCCGCGGTGACGGACTACATCAACAACCTCCCTCTCGGCGCAAGCCTGAACCACTCGCGCATCGCCCAGGTCGCCTACGATGCCACGCCAGGCATCTCCAACGTTACCGGAATCCTCATCAACGGCGCCACAACCGACATGCCTGCAACGGCCAGCCAGGTCATCAAAGCGCAGACGGTCGCGGTGGGCTAATGGAACCGATTTTCTCCCGCATCAAGCGACTCATTCCGGTCCGCGCCTGGTTCGCAGATGAGACTCCCGTTCTGGATGCCCTGATTGGCGGTATCGCGTCCGGGCTCGAGTACGTCAAAGAGCTCTATGACTACGCACGCCTGCAGACCCGGATTTTGACTGCAACAGATGGCTGGCTGGACGTCATCGCGGCTGACATGTTCGGGCAGTCTATGACCCGCAGGCCTGCGCAGTCGGATGCCAGCTTTCGAGCTGAAATCCTGGCCAGCCTGTTTCTGGAAAAGGCCACACGGCGCTCCCTAACAGGCGTTATCAAAGCGCTTACGGGGCGTGAACCTGTCATCGTCGAGCCCACCCGCCCCCTCGATACAGGAGCCTATGGCGTCGGAATTTGCGGTTACGGCGCAGCCGGGGCCTACGGCTCAGTATCGACCCCTTGGCAGCTGTTCATGACCGTCTACCGTCCTGCAGGTACCGGCGTACCGGGCGTAGCCGGTTATGGAGTTTCAGTCGGAGGCTACGGTGCGCCCTCGCAGCACCAGTACGCGCCGGCCGCGGTCGCCCTCAGCCAAATTACCGACGAAGACATCTATCGAGCGATTGATTCCGCCAAGGCAGCCGGGACCCTGATTTGGGTGCGCATTACATCTGAGGAAGGTCCGAAAGTCGAAGAAAGTGGTCCGCTCATCCTGGACGGCAGCTGGCAGTTGACCGGTAGCTACACACTCAAAGGAGTGCGTAACTAATGTCAAATTTCGACGGAAACATCACTGCCGACCCCGACTGGGTCGACGTGCCACAGCTGAGTGCTGTGTGTAAGGCCCTGGGCGGCGCAGGCGGCCCGATGAACGCGCAGGCGGTTGCTATCGTTGCGCGCTTGGGCTACCTCGCGACTGCTATCGACGCTATCAATGCCGGTTCAGCGCTGCATACGGGCGCCGGCGCGCCTGCCAACGCTCTTGGCGAGAACGGGGACCTGTACATCGACCCCGGTGCTGGAAAGCTATACGGGCCTAAGGCGGCCGGGAAGTGGCCAGTAGCCAAATCGCTAGTCGGACCTGCCGGTGCGCCTGGCGCTCCGGGAGGCCCTGGGCCAGCGGGGCCTGCGGGCCCAGGTGGCGGCTTCATGAATCGAGTCATCTTCGACACGCCAGGCATGCACACCTTCACGGCCACCACCAAGCTCATTTTCATCGAGCAGTGGGGCGGCGGAGAAGGCTCCGAAGGCGGGGGACTAACCCGCGGCGGCGCGTCCGCTGGCTATGCTGAAAAAATTCAAGCCATCTTGATTGGCGACGTCGTCACCGTGAATGTCGGAGCTGGCGGAACTGGCGGCATTGTTAATTCAATCGGCACCCCTGGTGGCGACACGACTGTCAGCGGCCCAGGTTTCAGCATTACGGCCGGCGGAGGCAGCGCTACAAACGGAGGCAGTGCTTACGGCGGCGACGTCAACTTGGTTGGCGAAGGCGCGCGGTGGGGCTCGCAGATGGGCAGCAGCCGCTACCCGGCAAACGGTTCGGCTGCACCACGTGGCGGCCAAGGCGGCAGGGGAAACACTGCGAACAAAGGCTCCACAGGGCAGCAGCCCGGCGGTGGCGGCGGCGGCTCGGATGTCGGCTTTGTCGGCGCTCCTGGCGGTAATGGCCTTGTCGTCATCTGGTACTAACAACACGAAAGCAAAAATGGACCGCAAAATCATCTACCCGGGCGCGATTCCGCTCGAAACCGACCTGCTGCAAACCAACAAGAACGCCATGATGGCGGTAGGCCGCCTGGCCGAAAGCCTGCTTGGTGCAGAGACGCAGTACGCGGGCCTCGGCGTATCGCCAACCCCGGTGCCCAGCCTTGGCATCATTGTCAGCCCAGGCACTGTCTACGCGAAGATGGCGGCTGATGTCGGCACGTACAGCTCCCTGCCCGCCGACGCCACCCAAGTACTCAAGCAAGGCGCGCTGGCGACCGCTGTAACGCTCGCAGTCGCTGCTCCGACCACGTCTGGCTACGCCGTCGACTATCTCATCCAGGTTGCACTATCTGAAGTCGACGTCGAAGGCACCGTCCTCCCCTACTACAATGCCAGCAACCCGTCGCAAGCGTTTGCCGGCCCGGGCAACAGTGGCGCCGCACAGCCAACGATGCGCAAGTGCATTGCCGTCGTGTCGGCAATTGCAGGAGCTCCGGCTCCAGCAGGTTCGCAGACGCCTCCAGCGCCGATGGCCGGCGCGGTGGGGATTGCAGTCGTGACCGTGAACTTTGGCGACGCTGTCGTCCTGTCCGGGGCTATCCGGGATGCCGCGGGAACGCCACGCATCAAGCGCATGACCGGCTTCGCACCGATTGATAGCCCGGAGTTCACCGGTGCGCCGAAAGTCCCGACGCCGGCGCCAGGCGACGCAACGAACAAGGCAGCAAGCACTGCCTTCGTCGCCGCTGCTGTAGCCCAAATGGCCACGGTCGGCGACGTCAATGAGGCTGTGGCAGAGGGCTTCGAGGGCTCCCACCAACTGAACGGCTACCAGAAGCTTCCTGGCGGTTTGATTATGCAGTGGGGCAAGTACGTTGGGGGCACCGACACTGCGACGATTACGTTCCCGATTCCGTTTCCAAACGCGTGCTTGAACGTTCAGGGAACGAGTAGCAATACGTCGAGCGACTCTGAGCAGAACGTGAAGGCCTGGAACTACAGCGCTGCCGGTTTTACCATCCGCGCCTTAGGCAACGAGCGCCCTGCTCACTGGTTCGCCATCGGCCACTGATACACCTTGCGCCGGCGCAAGTCGGCCTGCCCTAAGACCCTTGCGCCGGCGCAAGGGTCTTAGCATCGAAGGGTTTGTATCAGCAAGCCATCGCCTCAACGCCGGGTTTCGCCCACGCCATCACTTCGTCTTGTGTAATCGCCCGGCCCTCGAGACGCTGCAGGCAGAGCTCGTCAACCGTCCCCCGAGCCAAGATGTAGAACTCCCGAACTACGCGGTCATAGCCGCTTTGCAGCTGCCGAACCGGTCCAACACGCTCGCGCACTTGCTGGAACAGCTCCAGGTCGAAAGCGTGAGCAAAGAAGCAGATGTTCCGGCCGCCATGCTGCAAGTTCAACCCGTGGCCCGCAGATGCAGGGTGCACCGCCAGCAGTGGAATCGTCCCGTCACCTTTGTTCCAGTCATCCTCGTCCTTTTGCGTCTTCAGCTCGCGTAGCTCAGGAAAGCGCTTCTTCAATCGGTCTAGGTCCGATTTCAACTGATAGACCACCAGTAGCTGCTCACCCCCCAATTCCTCGATGACGGACTCCAAAGCGTCGAGTTTCTCATCGTGGAGCACCTCATAGTCAGCCTTGCCCACCTCGCGATATACAGCACCGCTGCACATCTGCAGCAGTCGATTCGACAGGACCGCGCTGTTGGGTGCTTTCAAGCCGAAGCCGGCGACATGGGTGATGAACTCTGTTTGCAGTTCCTTGTAGCCAACCTGGACTTTCGGGGGCAGGTCCACCCAAACGTGTGAAATCTGTGGCGCCTTGAGGTCAAAGTAGTCTTCGGGTTTGAGGGTGAGCGCCAGGTCCTTCACCTTGCCCATCACTTGCTCGAGCGCTCCCTTTTTCGGGCTGTACAGGCTCACGTACTGGTCAAGCTTGAACTCGTTGAAGTAGGTGCCGGTCCAGGCGCTGTAGGTCTTCCCAAGGCGCTCGCCATGGTCGAGGAAATAGACTTGGCCAAAGAGGTCCATGAGCCCTTTCGGGGATGGAGTGCCCGTCAGCTGAATGAAACGGGTTCCGGCGGCCTTGGTCGCGTCGTAAAGTGCCTTGGCTCGCTTCGTGCCTTGGCGCGGGCGGAAGCCACGCAACTTGGAAGCTTCGTCAGCTACTACCGTCGAAAACGGCCACGGCATCTTTAACTTGGCCAAGTGGTCGAGTAACCAGGGTAGCGACTCGTAATTGATGCACAAGACGTCAGCGTCTTCGCAAATAGCTTCGGTGAACAACTTCTCACGTTTTTTCGGGGTGTCCCCACAGATGCTGCGCACGTCCAAGCCAGCCAAATGCTCCCATTTCAGCGCCTCTGCGGGCCACGTGCCTCGAGCGACACGGAGTGGCGCAACGACTAGGGCAATGCCCAATTCTCCGCGCTCTTTAAGCGTCGAGAACGCGCTGAGAGTCGAGACTGTCTTACCCATCCCCATGCCGGCCCACAGGGCGCAGCGCACGACCTGCAGCATGTGTTTGATGGCCAGGCGCTGATATTCCCGCGGAGCGAATGGCTTACGCATTGGCCGCCTCCGCCATCTGCGCGCACCAGACGTCGACCTCATCGCGCGAGGACAGCACGATGACGTCCATGCCCTGCTCGAGCATTTCGTCATGCTCGGCCTTTTGCAGCGGCCTCAGCCCTTCACCGGGCTTCTTCAGCTCGATAAACCAGACCTTCGCCTTGCGCGGTCCGCTCGCTTTGATGCCAACGATGCGGTCTGGGACCCCACGATGACCGGGGCTTACGAACTTGCGGCAGTACCAGCCGTGTTCTTTGCAGCGTTTGATGAGTCGCTGCTCGACGTCCTTCTCAATTTCAGGACGGCGAAGTGTTGTTGTTTTTAGCATTAGAAGGGCTCATGGCAAATGCACGCACATGCATGCCCTTCGTGTAGCAACCGCCGTTATACGGGGTGAAATCTGGGGATATACTAAGGGGGTGAACCAAAGGAGAACCCCATGGCCAACCGCGAACTACCTGACTATCTGCCCTCGGATTGGCCGGAGTACGCCGCCATCCCCACGCGCGCCGAATGGGACCGCGCGATGGAAGAAGACCGTATTGCGGAAAGAGCTTTTGAACAGATGAAGCATCCGCGCTCGCAGTCGCCAACACCTGAGTCGATAGCGGCCGGCGAGGCACATTTGGCAGAGGCCCACGTACGCGCTGCGGAGACTGTGAAGGGGCAAATTGAGAGCAAAGAATTGCTTACTGCAGACGAGTTTTGCGACGTTCTCGAAGTAGATGTCGATTGGCTTGACGCCGCTTTGGACGAGTACAGGGTGTTTGCAATTACTGGTCCTGGCGGTCGTGCCTACTATCCTGCGTTTTATGCCGACACGGGTATCCGACGTGAGCACTTGGAGCGAGTCACGCGTACGCTTGCTCTCCTCCATCCACGTTCGCAATTTCTTTTTTATACGACGGTCCGGACGTCGCTCGGCGAGACGCCGCTTGACGCCCTCCGTGCTGGCCGCCTCGACGACGTGATAACCGCGGCATTACGAGCTGCTGCAGACGCTCCGCAACGGGTGCCGTCGATTGTCGAGGTACTCAGTGGAGAGTCTTGGCCGCCCAAGGTCGCGCCACGGCATGACCCTAGCCAGTCGTTTGCCGATGTTCTCAAGGGCGCCAAGCCTCGGTGACGGCTAAACGAGAATCTTTCTCGGACGGCCCCGTTTGGCGGGTCCTTCTGGCTTGGCAGGTGCAGGGGAAGGCGCCGGAGTTTGTATAAACTGAAAGAGAGTGCTCTTGTCCCATAACAGCTTGCGTCCGAGCTGCATCGGTCGGGGTAACAGACCCTGCTTCAGGTAGCTGGTGATAGTGCGTACCGACACTCGTAGCAGTGCGGCGACTTCGTCTTTCGTGATGTACTCCATAACTCGGGCTCCCCATGGCAAGTAAAGCCGTGTAGAACCCGAGTTTTATTTTCTGCCTTACGTTGCCGAAAGAGTTGCGGACGTCAGCAGGCGGTCGGCACCTTCGCGCGTGGCCAGGGTGCCAACAAGGACGGCAGGCCGCAGTTTGACGTAGTGCTGCTGGAGAATCTTGGTATCAGAGTGTCCTGAAAACGCGACGACAGTCTCAAGAGGAGCTTCAACCAGCTCAATCAGGCGGCTAATGCCTTCACGGCGCATATCGTGCAGTCGAACGTCAGGACACCCAGCTTTGTCCGCAGCGCGGCGCCAAGCCTGCGAATAGCCGCCAGCGGTCATGCTGAAGATTCGACCAGATTTCCTCGGCCCGAGTTTTTTCAGCACAGCGACTGCGGCCGGCATTAGTGGGACAGCCCGCGGCTTAACTTTCGTCTTCGAATAGTGTCCAGGCGCCCGAAGCTTGATTTCGTTCTTTTCGAGGTTGACGTCTTCCCACATCAACGTACACAGCTCGCCACGGCGCAGAGTTGTCGAAATTGCCAGCAAGACGTAGCACTGATGCTCTCGGTTGTTCATTGCACGCAGAACGGCTTCGAGAGGCTCATCCGCCAGACGCGTTTCTCGGGGGTCCGGACGCTCCGGAAGTTCCACGGTCATGATTGCGAGTGAAGTCAACCAGCCGCCATGCGCATGGAGAAGCTGTTTCTCCTTGAAGTAGTCCGTTATAGCTCTTCGTAAAAGCACCAGCTCGTGACGGACTGTTTGCGGCGAGACCTCGGCAATTTGTTCCGGAGGCGGTGGAGATGCATCGCTCGCAGAGTGATGCTTCCGGTAATGACGCTGATGCTTCGTCATGTCAGTTTTTCGGACACGCCCAGAACCCAGTAAGCCGGCCAGCCGCTTACTTTTCCAGTCTTCGATGAAACTCGGAGGAAGTTGTCCAAGCTTGAGGTGCCCGAACCATCGCTCTAAGTTCTTAAGGCGTGACTTTTCTTCGGCCGAGCCGGCAAGCTTTTCCACGCGGTGCTGGCGATAGTTGTCGAGAACATCTTGGATAAGGATGTCGCCAGGCAGGAAGGCTTCACGAGGGCTCGCCTCGGGGATGACCGGCGCCGCACTTGGCGACTTCCCTTTCTTGACATCCCGAAAGGCGTCGCGTTCCTTACGCGCCCAGACGAGCGCTCGCTCATAAGCCTCATCGTCGTTAGAGACGGTGATAGATTTTTTCGGGAAGGGGGATACTTGTACA
>Ga0265797_10001275_pt1 | contig 44569 bp, 28 predicted proteins | sample P2T30metagenome_FD_192433 | JGI IMG/M metagenome (GOLD analysis project Ga0265797, IMG submission 192433) | Plant litter microbial communities from East Loma Ridge, Irvine, California - P2 T30 | ecosystem: Environmental > Terrestrial > Plant litter > Unclassified | place: USA: California...
GAGGTGTACATTAATATACGGAAAAGCAAGCCCACGACTGCTCACAACAAATATCTACAGCCTAATCCACCATGTCTTCTCTCGCTTGTTCTTGATCGTCTGACCGCTGTCGGTTCGGATACGATACTATCTTCATAATAAAACACCATTACAAGCCGAGATATCATGAGCGACAGAAACATGACACATGTTTGGATCCGAACGTCAAGTGAATCCATTTAGGTATATGTCATACCCAAGGATGAGATGGATCAGTCATCGGTTGTCGGAGCCTTGCGATCTCCCCTTGCCATTGTCTTGAGTACTTGATCTCCTCGCATTTTGACGTTCTCGCTTCCTTGCTTGTTGGAGCATTGAGCTTGACGATTGATCGGGGGCTGTGTTCGCAGCGGCGATTAGGACTGATACACGGCTACAGTAGAAACAATCATCACCTTCGGAAGACCGTGCTTGCATGAGATTACCATCGGCAACAAGTGAGAAGCGCAAAGAATCGGTTCTGTTCTTGGCAAAAGGGTTAGGGTTGGGGTAGCATGAGATCGAGTGATTGAGTAAAGTGGCGACCTTCTGCCATTGTGGGATCAACGAGCTCCCGTGGAGGTCGGTGTGTGCTATCAGTTCCAAGTGATGAAGTCTCTGAAGCTCTTCGCTCGGATCGTCCTCCTACATGTGTACTTTTTGCATGTCTAGTAGCACATCCTCTTTGAGTTTGAAGTCGACTGTGTTCGACTCGTAGATTGAGTGATACGTGGAACTTGATGAAGAGAAAACCCCGACGAACGGTTGGAGAACTGAATTTCCAGATATTCGCTCGAAAAGCTGGCTAGAATGAAACAAGACCGATCAAGCGGTCAATCCAAGTCAATCGCTCAAAGCTTTCGACACCAATCCCTCCCATGCTGCACCTGCCACCCACAAAGCGCCTTCTCCATGCCGATACTAACGAAACCAGCCAAGCAAATCCCCGCGGAGTCGCTCACAGTCGTCGCTCCCAGACTGAACTCGCGATCCTCCTCAGGCACCTCCTCTCTAATCGCGGCGAAAGTGCTGACGTACACCAACCCGCCGAGCAGGCCCTCCCAGAATACGATTGCAAAGATGAACCAGACCGTTGGGATGAAGGGGTACATCGCGTGTGCCGTGAGACCGATGAGGTTGAGGACTTGTAGGAAGGACGGCGTGTAGAGCGAGCGGACGCGGATGAAGGGCAGCGAGGAGCGGGAGATGAACACGCCGAGCTGGTAGATTGCGCCGTAGGTCGGGTAAAAGGCGCGGAAGTGAGTGAATGGGGTGGATTCGAGTGGGAAGAGGAGGGTTGGAGTCACGCCTTGGTTGATGGTGTATTCGGCTACGTAGACGAGGAAGAGAGGCAGCATGTAAGGGATGACGAGAGAGCGGGCGCGGTTGAGTTTGGTGGTGAGGGAATGAGTGATGATTTGGAGGCGGGAGTTGTGGGTGTAGGCTGGTGAGATGGAGCGTTCGTTGGGGTGCGAGAGGAGACCGGTTGCCTCGGGCGACTCGGCTTCTTCGTCTCCGGGGACGACTTGATATTGGGCGTTGTTTTGCTTTGCAGTCTTGAGTGGGCCGTGTGGTAAGACCACAAAGAAGCTGAACATCATGATGAGTGGTAGCAGAGCGCTAGCCAGGAGGGTGCCCCGAACACTGAGTCCGAAAGTCGTTGTGAGTAAGGCATATGCACCAGCACCGATGAGGCCAGCCCCTCCGGTGCCACTGCCCCAAGCAGCCAGAGAGACGGAGCCGTAGTAATGAGTGAGGCCGAGAAAGCTTAACTCGCCACCGCCTGAACTCAGACTGGCCAGCACGATACCGGCCATCTTGATCGTGATGCCACCAGCATCTCGTGCAGCGGACGAGTAGCCAACCAATAGCATACCACATGCAGAGATGGCGGAGAGGAGCCAGATGCGAATGTTGTAAGGCACGAGGTGGATGTAATAAGGAGCGGTGAGCTTGACTACCATGCTAGGGATCACATCGGCTAGAAGGACAGTGCCTTTGGGGATATCAGGGCCGACCAGGTCAAGGGCGGCTGTCAGAAGAACGACATAGAGGATGTTGTTGATCAGGCCTAAAGCGCGTCAGAGAGTGGTCTTGTTCGGAACGCTGATGCCAGGTGTTCGAAGGGATTTGGAGGAAGAGTGACAGCAGTCTTGAGAGGAAGCCTAAGACGACATACCGAACAGCCAAAAGGCGATTGCGACATTCCAGTCGATAGTGTCAGAGTAGGCTCGTAAGCGTTGGCGAAACATGGGCCATGAGAAGGAGGGCGAGCCAGGCATTGGGAGCATATCCTTCAGCGCATTTGGAGATGAGGTTGGATGGGAGGAGTCTCGAGGAGGTGAACAAACTTGGCAGGGGATACTGTAGGCAAAATCCCTAAAAGCGAGTGAATTATGCGGTATGCGTTTATACGGATATATACATGTATGTAGCATGAATACTAGTACATGTACCTATCACATGGCTTGAACGACTTGCCCAGGGATTCGATTCGGAGTGAGACACACGACAGGCAGCTGAGGGCGCGGGAGAGCACCACGGAAGGGGCCGCGGGTCGCGCTCCACCTGCCGAGGGCTACCGCACTAGCGATCAATGAAGTCAGGTCTCGGTCGCCGGTCCCTGAATGTCCTTTTCCATGCATTCGAAAGTTTGTTGAATACATGTGGAGATATCTCGAATGTGTCAGGTAGGTGGCATAATAGGATTGTTGTCTAGTATCTCACAGGCACGAACATGTCGGTGAAATATTAGACCTGCTCATACCAAAGCTCGCGAAGCCCTGATATAGTGTGATGCTTGTTTTCGTCTTTCAAAATTAACAGCGGAAACATGTCGACTCGGTTCACAGCCGACCATGTTCAACAGACTTTGGCATGCAGTGAGAGTTAGCAGCAAGCCTCGCATGATGCGCTTTGCATGTGGGTCAGTTTCTGCTCTCTCTCCGACTCGCACTACTGTGCTCGCAGCTCTGTCTCTCCCTGCGTCGAGTCTGTCGTCCATCTGTTCCATCTCAAACACCTCTGCAACCATCCCGCACTGCCATTGTCACTCCGCTGTCGCCCACCATCCATTTTCCACCCCAAAACATAACCTCGACATCCTCTCCAAGTGGCCTGCCCAACACGCCTCGCTGAGGTCGCAGCCTCACCTAACACCATGCGCCCGCCGCTTTAAGGCACACAACCAACCCACGCGTCTACAATCTACTCTTCGTCCGACCAAACATATCACAATCAGACGACACGGACTGTCGTGCCCTCGACGCCATGGATCGCCATCCGCCATCCTACCCACCAGGCGAACGACCATTTCACAATCACCATCACGCGTCTTCGAACTCGAATTTCCCACCGCCCTTTCACATGTCGACCGCCCAACCGCCGACGCAGATACCATTCGCAGATCCCTTCTCGCGACCACGCGATCCATTTCTACCCGGGCCCCATGCAAGAAAAGGAAGTCTAGGACCAGGCCCTCATGGATGGCCACCAGCACAAGGTACGTGAAAGAGCATGTTACACAAGAACAAGACTGGCGGTGGACACCTCGTGCCGTTGGGAGCCCTGTCGACGCGCAGTGCATGCGAACGGATTTTCGTGTCTTGCAAGCTGCAGCGGCAGCACGCTCCAGACTCGGGTATCTTGACCAGCCAAGGCGTCATGCGACGGCCGTGCGTACACAGGGTCAGATGCTGTGGATGTGCTGCTGAGAGCCAGAGCGATAGCAAGAGCAAGCTTGTGTGAGCGGCATGGCTACACGATCTCGGTACACAATTCGTGTCGCCGTCACACGCTTGTCAGAGGTGCACGTCGATCGATAGAATTCGACAAGACGACGCCATCGGCTCGCCCCAACGGCGCCAGCGCGCTCCCTCGAAACGATTGCGGCTTTCGCAGCCGGCACTCGACCCACTTGTCTGCCTTCTCCCCGCAAACCCAGCCCGGCGCTAGACCGGCTTAGGCTTGCTATGTTACCAACTACTGCCTGTAAAGCTACGCTAGCTAACTCGTGCCTCGCGCGCAGGAAACACCGGTCTCGCGACCCATCCATCGCCATCTCAACACCCATCACTCCCCCATCCGTCAGGCCCTCCTCCGCCATCTCACGCAAATGGTCTAGCACCCATGTCGCTGCCATACGATCCATCGCGGCGACATTCCTTGGGCGGCCCCGGTGGCAGCCCGCAACAGTACCCTCCTGGTGCGTTTCCGCGTGGCCGCGATGCTGCCACCAACGGAGCTGACCATCGCTATGCAGGCCCTCTCGAGCCTCCCCACGCGCCGCCTTCGTTTGCATCACGCAACATGCCTCCACCGTCGCCTCCTCAGCCTGGAAACTCATCATCGACGTCATCTATCCTAGGGTCTGCGCCGCGCGGTCCTCCAACGTCGTCGCCGTTCTCGGGCATTCGCGACCTCGCTAGTCTATCATCCGTGTCAGCGCCGCATCGCCCCTCCGGAGGCATGTCGATATCGTCCATTCTCGGGGGCACCGACGAGCCCAGAAAAACCGCCGTTTCGCCGCACAGTTCTGGGCCCTTCCCATCTTCCGCGGCACTACCACCGATGCAACCGCCGTCGCCAGGAAGAGCTAGGTCATCAAGCATGCGAGAAGGGTACAGTGGTGCTTCACGGGACCTCAGCCCGGGCAGACTGGGCCCGCTTGGAGAACCTAGACCAGCCTCTGCAGCACTTGGACACGAGCGCTTTGCACCCGATCCGAGGCGAGAGGAACTGTTCAGATCGTCCCAACCACCAAGAGAGTCAGCGCACAGCTTCCGCGCATTCAGAGCACCCCAAGAGCACTCGCCGCACATGAATGGGAATGGGATACTTGGTCGGCCTAGCAGCCAACCCGTGGAGCCGGGTCCAACTCGCTCTCTTGATGATTTAAGCCGGCGCGATGAGTCCTCTGGGGGCAGACTGGGTGTCTTCCGCGCATTTGGTGATGGATCCTACAAAACCATGAAGGACAACATGCCGGCTCCGCGACAGGATCCTTCGCCCTTCCAGAATGGCATGGGTCCAACATCACAGCCTCTAAATCGACCAACGTTCGGCAGCCCGATGTTGCACCACAGCGTTAGAGAGCAGCAGCAAGCGCCTTATCACCACCAAGTGTTCTACGGACCTCCTACGCGCGAGGAGCAACCAGGCATGTTCCGGCCAGCGTACCATCCACCACCACAGACTATACTGGAGCAAGCGAGAGAATCGATAGAGAATCGACAACACCAGGATCTTCGTCGGGAATACCATCCATCATCACCACCAGTATCCGACATGGCGCAGCTAGATCGCTACCGCAACGGATTCCACGAGAGACCGCTCACTTACGAGGAGCACCAGCGCATGGAGGCTCACAACCCTTATCGAAAAGGCAGTGATGGATCGGTCCATCGGGCTGTCCTCAATATCAGCCCGGAGCTCAACAGAAAAGGTCGCAATTCCCCTCTGCCTCAGGCGGTACAAGGAGCGCAACCCAAGCACATTGGACCGGGAGGAGACAACCCAGGCATAAAGAGTGAATTTGGACGGATGTTCTCTGGCCTAGGAAGTGGCGTTGGAAGTGCAACTCCTACACCGCAGCAATACGCGAACGGAACGACTACGCCTTCGCGCTTGACTCCTTCTAGAAATATGGACGGAGTAGATGCTGCTCGGGGTGTTGCAGAAAACGACGAAGCTCGAGGCGCATCTAAATCTGGACGGGGAGGAAAGAAACCCCGGCGCCCGCGAGAGGAGACTGAACGTGGGGAAGCAGAGATATACGATGGCCGTATGACACCCAGTCTGTCGCAGCGTGGGAACAAACGGTCGAAAACTGCCCATCATCACCACCATCATGCTCACCACCATCACCATCACCACCAACACGAACATGCGGAAGCCCAGCCAAACCCGTTCAACACAATACGCTTCCCGTCAAATCCGCTATCGCATTCGAGTTTGATCACCCACCCAACGCACCACCATCATCATCATCACGGAGCACACGCGCATCAACCCCATCACCACCATCATCCACCACGTCCCATGCCAGTGTTCAAGAACCCTACTACAACTGTCAATAGCAGGCACTTGATCGAAGAGGTGGCTGATAGGCCGCGGAAACATCTCGGCTCTCATCTCTACGAAGCGGACGTATCATTCTCGTCCTCGAGCCTTCCCTCGGACCCAAGGACATCCTTCGTCAGCACTATGAAACCAATGCCGAAGCTCGATGGCCATGAGAACAGCACATACATGATTCGAGTACCTCGTTGGTACCTCACCCGCTCTAAGGAGGAGATCGAAGCTGGTGAGCCCAACCGCCTCGAGGAGATTTGCAAGCGTCGACAACTATTCGGTACCGAAGTTTACAGCGACGACTCCGATGTCGTTGCCGCAGCTGTCCATTCGGGGTGGCTAAAGGGAGACTTTGGCGATTGGAACGACGACTTACAAGAAGTCTGTGCCGACGAATTCGACCAAATTTCGACCAAAGCCGTGTCCCCGAAGAGCACCAAAATCAAGGAGGAATCGCCGCTGTGTTTGTCCTCGAAGCCGGCTAAACCTGTGATTCCGCCTTCAAACTACGATGCGCACATCACGATCCTCATCCTTCCCACTCTGGACTCGTACGCAAGCACTAGCCAACATCACATACTTTCGCGGGAGTGGAACAAAACGACACCTCACGACGGCATGTCCTTCGTCATTCACAGGATCGACTTCGTCAACGAGGGCGCGGCAGGGAGAAGCTTACCGCGCGGCGCAAAGGCTCGTAAAGCGAGACTGGCCATGGAGGAAGTTAAGAGACAAGAGGCTGCTAAAGCCTTGCTAATGCTGCCTGGATTTGGTGGCACAGGGAAATCCGTCGGCGTTGGGGCTTGAATCTGGGCCTGAAATTGTAGTAGATGATACCCGCGCGATGGTTTGTTTCGTTGTTCAAATTATTTCGATATTTGCATATTGTACAGTTTTCTCCTTCTCATCTCCATCTTCTGCAGTACTTCTTGTGCACCTGGTTGGACGGATAGGCGGACGCACGGAAGAACGAACCCGGTATTTTTTTAATCTACTTACTTATATGTATAGACTGTATCGATATAAACACGAGTATGATGGCGATGAAATACACAAACATTTCATGCAGTGTGCTATCCATGAATTTATTGGGCATGTGCAAAGCAAGTCCTTGTCCGACGCGGGATTTGCCAATTCACCCCGCGGCATGTCACTTTCTTCAACTCTCCAGGTTTCTCATGAACGTCTTTGCTTTGCCTACCTAACTAGACACACAACAGAGGCAACCGAACACGCAACTCTACTATGGGACCCGACGAAGAAGGCAAAGCTCTGGCCACGCCAGAATACTGGGATAGCCGCTACTCGCAATCAAATGGAGAGGATCCCACCCACGAATGGTTCCGAAGCTACGAAGCCCTCGAGCCTTTCTTCAAAGAGAACCTGTTCGCGACAAAACCGCCAGAGACACACCCTCTGATCGTTCATCTGGGGACTGGCGATAGCGTATGATCTGAGATCCTATGTACAAACAGATCTACGGCTCATGAAGCTAACACCAACCGACCGATCAGACTATTCCCGCCGACCTCGCCGCCCGAGGCTACAACAACCAACTCTGTCTCGACTTCTCCAACACGGCTCTCGAGCTGATGCGAGCGCGACATGCGCAAGAGAAGGGAATCGAATGGCGCTGGGCGGACGTCCGAGCCCTGGAAGAGACGGTTTCCTCGGCATCTGTTGATGTGGCTTTCGACAAGGGCACCCTCGACGCCATGATTCACGGTAGTCCGTGGTCGCCGCCGGACCAGGTCTTGAGCGATACGAGCCGGTATATGCGAGAGGTAAGGGTGTCGTTCTTCCCTCTTCTTCCCCTCCCCCTTCTTCTTCGACTGAAGTCTACCCCTTCGTCTTTCACAACCAGCTCTTTTTCGTCCCCACCCCTGTTCTTTCTATGATCCGGATCGCCCAAATTCTTACTTTCCTTTTTGTGACTGTTTGCTCGGTAGGTCCACCGCACTCTCAAGCCTGACGGCATCTTCCTGTACGTCACTTTCCGGCAGCCGCATTTCATCAAGCCGCTGTTGCAGGTGGGTGACGAGGAGCTATGGGATCTGGACATGAAGACTCTGGGAGGTGGGGAGAGCTCCTTCGATTACTTTGCTTTTATTCTGAGGAGGAAGTAGGTAAGGTAAGTTATGGGCTTGGTAGTGGCAGTGGCTGGATATACACTTTTCCTCAGCTTGCGCTAGAGGTTCGGTCTGTACTGGTCGATTGTATCCGAGGCACCCATGTCTTCTGGAAAGGCTCGTCCAGTGTTGGCGACGTCTTCAGGTCAACCTCACTGGAGCTCACGGAGAGAACACGACGTGTCTGTCTTGAGCATATCAGTCCGTCAAGTAATGGAGAAGTCACCCCGACCCTAACCCTGGTGCATGAAGCTGGATATGGTCACCGCAGCAGCACGTATCTTAGCCGGAAGATATCCCTTTAGGCATACACGCCTCAAGTAGACATTCGGTGTCAATGCTACAAATACTTCACTCGTCTTCTGCCTTGGACAGCACTAGCATCCAAGATCTTTACAACCGACCACGGAGTGTACTGCCAATTTCGACACCTCTACAGCTAAGGACTATACCACCCGACAACTTACTCAACTAACGAGTCTGTACACGTACAATGTCTACGCTCATGAACGACTTGCGCAGCCTAGTGTGGGCGCTGTGCGCAAAGCGCAGCGTGCCATTATTGGTCACGGACATGATAGCTGATTACTTGGATCACCGGGACCTCTTCAAGATCACCACCCTCTCGCGAAGCCTGAATGAGCAGGCGAATGCTAAAATATATCGGGACGTCACTGTCGACCTCGATGGAAACGAACGATCTATCACGACTGCGTCTTTACTCTTCCGTACACTGCTCACAAGCGAGACGGCCGCCCGGGCAGTCCGCTCTCTCTCTCTAGCTGGTGATCCTCTGCGCGACTGGCGAAAGAAAATGGCCACCTGGCAAGACCGAAGTACCGAAGCCACCTGGGAATACCAAACTATCGAAGCACCACTTAAGGGTCTAACTCCGCCAGCGATTTATGCTGATCTAACCGACTTCACCGAGGGAGAGCTTAAGCTCTACGACAAAATGGCGGCTTCATCTTTGGCGAGCACGCGCCCGCCCACCAGCAATGTATCTGTATGGGAACTCTACCTGCACGCATTTCGCCTTGCGCCTCATATCCAGAACCTCAGCGTCAGCTCTGATTATTTCCGATTCTCCGACTTTCGCAGTACTTTGCAGGAGATGGCTCGAGACTTATCATTGCAGAAGCTGAGATCTTGCAGTCTGGCTCTGGATTTGATGCAGAGAAATCGCCAAAGCGTCGTTGCTGTAAGACCTTGGGACAGCGCGTTGCTCATGCCATTTGCGGTGCCTGACATGCAGAGTGCTACAATAGTCGCAAGCCTACGGCCAGAGGTAGTCCGCCAGCTGCGTTCCGGTGGGACCTGTATCACGCGACTCACTTTGAAACACTTTTTAAATGGGGAGTCCGACGTGAGTTCATTGCTGGCGGCCATACCAAGTCTAAGATACTTTGAGTATCACGCCATCGCCGATTGGAATTGGCTCACATCGTTCCGCGAGAACGAAACCCGGCACTACGCTGTAGGTCTCGAGGAGTTTTACAGTGCACTGCATCACGTCGGCGATAGCTTGCAGGAGCTTCATGTATCGCAAGGGTTCGTTCAGGACCACACTCACGAGTTTATGAACGATCTTTGGATGGCACGTTGGAACTGTCCAGGAGAGGACCTCCCGTTCCGCCAAAGAAAGGAGCTGTCCGACCTGAAGCGACTGCAAACCCTGACCATACCGTTTGCACAGCTGCTCGGACTGGATTGCGTAAGACATGTCTGGGACTGGGACAAGACTCTACCATCGTCCCTCCGCCGTATCGTCTGGACCGACGACGTTCAAGATTCCTTCTCCGAATACCGCTGGGAGGACGAGCACTTGATGCCGGTCATCTCGGGACTGGTAGAGTGGCTGTCGGCTCCCCAGCGAGGGAATGACGCCGCAGAGTTCGGACTGCGCTTGAACCTTGAGGGTGCCGAGTTCAACGAGCCAGTGCGTCGACGGCTCACTCGGATGTGTGAAGAGCGTGGCGTGCGGTGCTCGATCAAGAAATCTATCATGGACGGACCGAGATACAACAGACGGGCGGTGGTACCGCTGAGCCCCGGGAGTTTGGACAGAGAACGTGAAGAAGAACGTCGTCCTCGCGATGCACAGTGGCGTGGTCGAGGTCGTGGTAGGGGACGCGGTAGGTGATCTCAGCAGCTCGAGGGTTGGGCAATCGTACAAACGTGAAAGTAAGCTAGCTTCAACTGTTTGGAAGGGCCAAGTATTTGACTGACTGATTGCGAAGATACGCCGCAACAATCTCAAGCCCGTCTTACTGACCTAATCCTGACGGCGTGAAGAGGCTTAGCCAGCTGGTGAGGCTGTACTATACACGTAGGCGCGCTTACAGGGGTAATCCTGATTTGGATAGGTAGGTAGCAATGAGGGATTCGGCGGTAGCGTCGACAGTGGCTGTGTCAAGTATTACGAGTTCAAGGCAAAGTCTCAGAGATTAAACCACAGGATCTTCAAGGTTGCTATTCCTCATTGTTCAAGACGACTGGATTTAGATTTCCTATCAAGTAATTGACTTCTGAAAAGGGAAGAAACGGACGCTACGGGTTCTCAGGGGTCAAATGGACGAGTGAGAGTGTTGTTGGAGATCATAATAATTGTTACGACATCGTAATCTTCCATTTGATACACTAGACGGTTCGGTACTTTGGTATTTTAGTCCTTCGAGTCCTTCTTTTTGTCTCCTTCCTTTCCTGTGAATGAGCTGCCTGTTAGACCGACTGGACAAAGCAAAGAATGTCTCTCGTAAGAGTCAAGATTGTTCTACCATCGCTCGTGATATGCGGCTTTGCGATATTCCCCTGCCATATCTGAGCACAGGAAGAGCCTTGCTACAGCTAGACAAGTGAGATTTCTCGCAGTGGAGACTCGTGGTGATGCTTTATGGCTTCCAGAGAATGCAAGTGGCCCTTTTCTAGGGGCGGCTATGCGGTTGAGTCGACGGTATATGATGTCGAGTCGTTCCTGATACAGTCTTTGGGGTACTGGTGGTTCGGGATTGTGCTTTGCAGGCTCAGAGTCGTGCGTCGTTGATGCTGTAGCTCTCGCGAACCGCTATTGCGAGTCTGAGGTCTCCGAATCTGAGTGGGTGTCTGGGTAAAGCCGGAGAGAACATCGTTCTGGGGAGGTGCAGAGACATCGTTCATGCAGGCTCGTGTTCAGATCACGTTGGTTGGCCTGTTTCGAAACGCCAGGTTGTAGGAGCCGAGCCTTGCACAATGCTACCATCCTAGGTGAATTGCAATGCGTGCAAGCTCACTTCACACGCTGGCGGACCTTGAACTTCGTGCCGTTCTTGTTAACGCCACCAGCCTTGCCATTCATCTGAACCCTCTGGTCCTCCAACTCCCGCAGGGCGGTCGCAAGATCCTCTTCACGATCCTTCAGCGCCTCGAGCTTGTTGCGTCTAGTTTCGATAAAGTGTCGCTTGCGCTTCGCCGCCAGCCTCGCCGCCTTCTCCTCCTTCGTCAAAGGCTTAACTTCAGCCTTCGTCTCAGGCGCAGCGTCAGACATGTCGTCGTCTGAACCCTCAGGACCATCGCCTAGCGCGGGCAGATCGCCGAGCCCATCGAACCCATCGAAGCCCTCCAGATCGTTGAAATCGGCCATATCATCATCATCATCATCACCCTCAGACATCATCTCAGGCTCTGAATCGCCCTCATCTGGAAAGACAGTCTTGCGGTTCTTGCGGCCGCCAACGTCAAGCTTGACACCCTGATCCGCAGCCACAACCTCCATCTCCAACTTCTCGATTGCCTTCCTCGTGCTCTGCAGCACAGTCCTCAAGTAAGCCACATCCTGCGTCTTCATCAACTTGACCACATCCATGCTCAAGCTCTTGCCTCCACCCGCCGCATTGTCCGCACTCCTCTTAGCAATCTTGATGCCGTTCTTGGTCGAGCTGTTCATCATTCCGAAGTAGAATTCATCCTCGTTACGGTCGGCGGCTTTGGCTTTGAGCAGGCCGAGCTTGCGCTTCTTTTCGTTGTGGTCTTTGGCGCGCTTGGTGTAGTCCTTGCGCTTTTCGAGAAGGCCCCATTTCTGGCGTTCGAGCGGTTGGGCGCGCTCTTTGTGGTTGCGCCGTTGAACGGCATTGCGCATGGACGACATGGTGGGCGACGGACTGCTGTTGTGTGGTGAGGTGCAGACGGTCGGGAAGAGGTGGATTGTTTGCGGGCGCTGGCTTGAGTTCGAGATAAATTCTTAGAGAGAGGGTCGGCGGCCGAGGATCATTTTTGGCCGGGGTTTTGCCGGTAGTCACAATGTTTCACTTATCTGCTCGAGATTATTTGAAGTCGATCTCTTGATCGCTAATAGACAGTAGTGAACGATCCGCATACATTACAAGCATGTTTCGATTCCCATTATCTACTGACGCTTATACCAGCCCTATGCTAAAGTTGACACCCATGCTCTTCCACAACCCAATCCAAGCCCACATTATTCCTCAAAGTAAGTATATGATCGCTAAAAGGAACCGCCAACATCAAATTGCTTCCGATCATGAAAATGCTCAACAGCCAATGGTATATCCCAGTCCCGGAAAGAGTAAATGAAAAATAAGGAGATAAGGAGATAAGGGAAAGACTCCCTCGTAGCTCGTCCTGTCAACAAGCTAAATGCCTAAGAGGCGTCCAGCAAGGCACAAGCCCAATCTCTGCGTTTCATCACCTGACAATACTCGCACCCCTCCCAATCATTCCAATTCCACCTTTGCCAGCCTGCAAACTCTGCCGGACAATCAACTCAGCAGCTGCGGCAGCAGCCAACCTTTCCTTCTGCCTGCTACGGTCGCGCAAGTACCGCTCCGCTTCGGGGCGCATTCTCAGGATACGCAGAATCATGTCGTCGTTCGGGTCGGCTTGGATCTCTTTCCTCTTCTCTTCCTTAGCCCTCTTCATAGTGCCCAAATTGCGGCTCATCATGATGCTCTTCGAACGTCTAGTGCTTGGGAGCGCGGCGAAAATGCTGCTGTTAGCAGCGCCACCGATTGCGCCGAATGTAGGCGGTGCGGAGAAGCGGTTGAGGCGGGCGGCGGCTTCTTGCTGGCGAGCGGCGGTGGCGGTCGCCATGGATTCGGAGGTCCGGATGAGGTTGTCTGTCGTCTCGAAGTAGAAGAAGTTGAGGTTCTGGAGGTCGTGGTATTTGGGCGATTTAAGAACGTCGAGCGGAACGCCGAGAACTTCGCTCGTTTCCTCATCGACGGCGTGGAAGAAGTCGAAAAGGATCTGGGGAGGTCAGTGAATGAGACGTGTCTGTGCCACACATGTATGTTGTTGTCTTACCTGTAGCCACTTGTACACGATGTCCATCTCCTGTGAATTCAACGATCGCTGTGAGCTGACTTTGTCGCTCAATGGAGGGACGAGTAAGCTCTCCAGTGTGACCAACACTTCCTTCCACAGTCTTGTCATGACCATAATCATCGCACTGTCTGTGAGGGTTTGCTTCATGATTGCAAAGTTGTCGTCAAAGTATGTGAGAAGCGGCTTCAATGCGTTGTCAACATCGGCCTGTGTCGGTGCTGTTGACGCGGTTGGTACAGGTGCCATGGACGTGGGCCGACCAGACACTTTCGACCAATAGCCCTTCATCGAGTTGAGTCCGGCAGTGACTTGTACGTTGATGTTCTGCGCAGTCAGCGCACGTAGTGTGCGGCGGGACAAACACTGGTGGATGTAGGCACTAAGCTTGTCTGTGATGCTGCGGGTCATGTCACGTTCAGTACGCTTGAGAGTCCTGAACGCCTTGCCGAAGTAGAACTGGATGTCATCTCGCTCACCCTCCATGCTGACACGCACGAGCAGGCGACCCTGCGTGTCTAGGTCGAGCCAGTACTCACGAGGCATGTAGTCGTTGAAATGTGATGGGTCTAGCTTCAGGCTGGTGCGCCCAAGACAGTCATGATCGCCCAGCGCGTCCCAATCCCAGACCGTTGCGATCACGTTGAGAGGTCCAGTAGTGACAATATCAATACTCTCGTCCCAACGGGGATTGAGGTTTGCGTAAACAGTCTTCGTCTTCGCGAGGCGCTTCTGATACTCATCGCCGAGGACAACGTACGGATCACTCAGACCGTTCATGTCTCCCGCCTTGAGATCCTCGGCTTCGATGATCTTGATGGTGAAGACAAATTTAGTCCCGCCTCGAATCTTGGGTGGTGGTGGCTCTCGACGTTGAATCACTTCCGCACAAGCATCGACGTTGATCTCGTGCTCCAGCTTATCAAGCTGAAGGGTGGCGTATTCAATGTTGTTGAGCTTGACAAGACTCTCCGGCAAGAACTGGAATGGTTCAACCTTCTCTCTCTGGTTCCAAGCATCACGTGCCATTGCGACCCATCTTTCTTTTTGCGTCCGCTGCGCCGCCGCCTCCTGCTCTGGTGTTTGTCTGTCCATCTCTGAGATGAACCTGCGCTCCATCAGCTCACAGTAACGAGCTACGCCTGCGCCGATACTCTTTCCGGTGGCAGTCATAAACTTGGCGTACTGCAGATCATCGTCCCACTCGAGCTTAACGATCTGGTCGATGCTTTGATTAAAGATCCGGAAAACGTCGATAGGGCTCTGGCTGTGTCTTTCCTCGTCCGTGGCTACATTGCCCTCGTGTAGGGTGCGGACTTTGAAGTCATCCTGCGCCAATGCTCCTTCAATCCAGTCAAGCATCTTGGAATCGGTTGCGGCGATCCATCGCCACACAAAGTCCTGGAGGAGACCCTCAATGTGGAACCCAAATTCGCGTCCAGGCAAAGCCTGGGCGTGCAATTGTCGGATTTGCACTAGCTCTTTGTATAGGTCAAATCCATCCTGGATGGGCACTTCCTCGCCTCGTTCTTTTGACATTTCCATGACACGACTGACCAGGGCGCGTGCATCATCTGCGAAGCTTGGGAGTATCTCCTCAACCAGGATCGACAAGGGGTTCGCACCCATGACTTCAGGGTTCTTTCGATATCGCTTCTGGATCTTCTCGCACAAAGCTACAACGGCCGAACCGAGTTTGATGACGTGAGCGAACTCCCACTCTTCGGCCTGTTCCGGTACGTTCTTAGACAGTATTTCGCCATACTTGTCCCTCGCCTTCTGACGGAGCGCATCGACCAGCGACGAAGTAAAGCCATCGAGCTCCTCTGGTGTTGTCGAAAACAGTGGGTCCTCATACAGATGTGTGTCGATCACATACAAAACGGAGCCAATGCTTGGTGGCTTGTTTCCATAACAGTGCACAAAGAGAGTGAACAGCTCGCGCAGAAGGGCATCGTGGAGCGCCGAGAGAGCTTTCTGCCAAGCGGATTGATCGTGAGTAGTCCATCTATTTCGGTCGAGCATGTTGATCTGAGTCTGCATAGCAATCGTAGGCTTTCCCTTTTTGGAGATTTCAAGCGGCGGCTCTTTCACAAACAAGAATGCGGCATCAAGAGTTTCAAGACTGGTATCTTGAGCAAGGAATTTCTCCTTGACCACATCCAGGAAGAGTACGAGTCGAGTAGAGTGAGGTATGCGCCATCTGAGACCGATCTCATTGAGGAGCTCCGTGCTTTGGAGACTCAGCAGCTTGGCTGCGGGAGCATCTTCTGTTTCTGCGGATGGCTCAAGATCTTCGTCTGCCATGTCATGTGTAAGCGCTACCTTCAGAACATGACGGTAGTAGGTCCGCGGGTCTGTGGGGATGTAGTTGAAACTAGCCACTGTGCCATCAAGCGATGCACTCCTGGAATCCCTGGGCGAGTTATCTCCCAGATTCAGGCTGCTGAGATCCACAGGTTGGTCGATCACGTAGCTTGAACTTCCCTCAACACTTTGCGATCGACTGGCATCCGCAGAGTCAGTCTCTGCTTGCATGGTTGCGGATGGTTTAAAGGCTGGCAGTGCACCACTCGTGCTGCTCTTTGCAAGTTCCGGATTTGACTGTATGATAGCCAGCATCATCTGACTGAGATCGCTAATCTCGCCTTTCCTCCAGATCTCGAAGGCTTCTTCTGATCCAAAGTCTTCTTGCGTGAGTGTCGCTTTGGTGCTAAGCATGAGATGGTTCTGGTACTCTTTCAAATCTTTGAGAGCAGCCTTCTCCGTCCACTCGTCCTTGTGTGCGGTGATATCGTTCTGCGCCTGTGCAGTCGGAATAGCAAATATGCGACACACACGAATGACCAGGGGCATGTCCCGTACTTCGTAGCTCCTCGGAACTTCGACCTCGACACTTTGTCCGCCTTGCCCTCCGGCACGTTGACCCGAGTCCGCCAAATCCTGGTCGTGTTGGAGGAGTTTTGTTTCCAACGTGTGAAGCCTGCTGCTTAGCTCTGGTCTTTCCCTTGACCAGTCGTTGGTCTTGAGAATGTTGCTGATGAGCCGCACGAAGAGTGCAACATGGCGATCTACCATGATTTTCCAGTTGTCATCGTCCGGGCCCTTTCCCTTTTGCAGCTCGGTAGTCGCCTTCGAAAAGAAAATCAACAGCAGATCCTCCACCCTTCGATCTTTCTCCATGGACTTGCGAAATGTCGGGTTCTTGAATTCATTCAGAAATGCCGCGAACGTCCTCTTGATCAAAGCATCGTTATATTCGGGCATCTTCTCTTGACCGACCAGGACCTTAGTCATCCGCTTGTCCAGGGCGCCCATGAATGCGTGTGGGAACTTGGTGCTCTTCGAATCGCGGATCAGGCTGAAGTCCTTGACCATGTCGTTGATGCTGGTGGAACTCCTCTGGATAGGCTTGCTGGTGTTGGCGACATGCTGGACACGCTTCTGCCGGGGCTGCAGTAAGTAGGCCAGGAATGCAACTCGGAGGGCGTATGTGTAGGCTTCATTGTCGGTGATGGGTGGCTTGGCCTGGACGATGTTACGACGGAGGCTGCTCGACTGTGCAGGGCGGGAATTTGCCCGTTTGTGATTTAACGAGGAGCGAGCAGAGGAAGCCATCGTGGGCTACGTGTGGTTGGAGTGTAGAGAGGGCGGTCTCGCGAAGTGTATGAGACCCGACCCTCAGATCATAGTGCGATGGGCCGGGGAATGACAAGTGGGGGAGCTGGACAGCGATGTCCGACAGGGGTCAGCCAGTTTCAAGGCAATGCAGTATCGCTGTGCAGTGTTTTAGCAGGCGTGAGGCGTGAAGAAGAGGCAAGAGTGATATGAGTTGGAGGTGTGTGTATCGGTGTTATTGGCCTTGTCTCGCAGCAGCGTCCATGGCCGAGTGAAACAAGGCGAGCCGGGCACCGTTCCACTGACTTCAGATGACTACTGACTTGACCGACTGCCACTTCTGCTCCAACTTGGAGAGGCACGTCATTTGTGATTGGTGCAAGGGCAGCCGCGTTTCACCAATTCAACTAAGACCGGCCCATCCTTGCAACAGGCGCACGCGTGAGGCGATCGGCGTCTACGGGACCGTCCGCTAGTGCCCGAGCCTTCACAGCCGGCTATCAGTCCAACCTTGACCTCACTACTACTCAGCCCAATAACATCGCTACAAGACATGCTACGCTGAACCAAATGGCAACATGCGTGTTATGCAACCAGTGGCCCGATCTCAAGCAATACCATGATCCATCGCAGTAAACGCAACATTTTGCCTGCTCCCTCGCTGTTTCCACCGTGAGCTGATTGACCTTGACGGGAAAACGTCTTCTCACGCTACCACGTGCACACATACCGCCGTGTACCTACATACCTATCTGACGACCTCTACACATCGCCGGCAAACAGAATCCAATACTTCCCCGCCATCACGTCAACGACTAGTCCTTTCTAAGTCGCTCGCTGCAGGTCCGCAACGGCGTCATTCCAAGTACGTCCAACTTAGCTCCAATCCCTTCGCAACCTCACTTCACTCCCGAGCTTCATTTGGCTCAAAAGCAACGCCAAGAGCGTTATACCCCTCGTTTGGCTCACCGCACCGCGTAGATATAAAGTCTCGCAATTCTCATTTCGCCTTCACTGACTTCCTTTCCTTGACCACTGCCTTCAACTGTCCGTAGAATCACATCATTTACCAAAAAAAGAAGTCTGCTAACAACTGTAAAGGTTTCCATCCCGTTCGTCAAAGCTTTCGCCTCCGGCGCGCAGTCAAAAGCCCCGCATCCCCGTCGCAACAAGCCGACTCGACACCACGACAACAGCAAGCACGACAATAGCACCCTCCGACAATACCAACCACCCACCGCACTCGACCATGACTTCCGGCAACAACGCCTCTCGCTCCACGCCGACTGGTGGCGTCGACAAGCCGCGTCTCACCGATGCCGAGAAGAAGCTGAACCACATCATCTCCGAGCAGAAGCGTCGCCAGGCCATCCGCCAGGGTTTCGACCGCCTCGCCTCCATCACTCCGAACTGTGCAGGCAGGGGCCGCAGCGAGGCTCACGTCCTCAACGCCGCCACCAATCAGATCAAGATCGAGCTCGCCATGAAGGCTGCCATCAAGAAGAAGATCATGGCCGAGAACCCCGAGATGACCAACGAGTTCTACGAGTCTCTGTACGAGGTCACTCCCACCCCGCCGCTCCCAGCCTCGGCCAGCCCGTACCCGATCGCCGCCCTCAGCCCTGCCGGTTCCACTGGGTCCTCCAAGGGCAAAGGCAAGCAGAAGGCCAAGGATGCCAAGTAAAGTGTAAACACTCACCCACCCACTGACTTGCGCCCTCGATCACACTGACCCTGCCACCAGGTACCATCACCATTGTACGAGCTACGCGCACCACGCGCCTCCACCTGTACGACTTTCGCGCGCGAGTTTTGACGTCCGCGCCTGATACACGCACTTCTCTTGTCAACTCACGACCTTTGTTTCCCCCGCTTTTCCGCTTTCCCGCTTTTCTGGACAGCCAGCAGTTGTTGGAAATGGCCCCCACAGCACAAACCGCACAGCACAGGACTTTGAATGGGCATGGCGTTTGGTCTCGATTGGTTTTGGGAGTGTTCCAACACACTTTTGTACTTCCTTTGGGCACCCCCTTTCTTTTACGAAGCTTGTATCGCGCGCCTCTTCGCTCTTCCCTGTACTACTAGACGGGTCTGTATGACCAACTCGTATGTATAGTGTGTACGAGTGCGCCTCGCCGTCGCCTTCTGTTCGGCGAGGCAGCAGATACAAGTCATACGAAAATTGTTCCACACCATCATCTTTTCCACCCTCGTTTGTCAATCTTCTATCTTCTATCTTCTATCTTCTATCTTCTATCTTCTATCTTCTATCTTCTATCTTCTATCTTCTATTTTCTGTTGTCTACATCTCATTTGTCGTCATCGTCCCTGTGACTCCGCCTTTTCAAGCGTTCCTCGTCTTCTCTGAGTGAAAGTACGCCCCTCCACAACAGAGCCCGCCTTCTGCTCCACGTCACGCTCACACAGCCCTCGTGGAGTGAGGTTGCGAACGAGGTGCGAGGCTGCAAACGACAGCCGTGTTAGCTCCACTGCAACATCCCTCCTCAAGTCACATCCTTCGAGTCGCCCACGCCTTTACCATCTCCACCAAATCACCCCATGAGTCCCGTGTAGCAACCAATTCACAATACTCTGGTTTCCAAACATCCATTTACGAAGCAAGAGAGCAACGGACTTTGGATACACGGTGTATGTTAATGCCCAGCACAGTACTATCTCGACCAACAGCACTGGCATTGGTCTGAGTTCGGGAGAGATATCCGTACAAACCTCCAGAGTAGCATTGGTGGTCCGATAGCTAAGAAAAAGACGTATCTGCGAGGAACATGTTGAATTGACCTCGATCCGCTACTAACAATTTAGACTGGATGAACAAATCTATTTCTCCTGATCCTGAACCCATCTCTCCTCCAAGAAGCTCCAAAAGGCTGCAAAATCGCACCAGAACCATCTCCAAATACCGGTCGGACTCAAGATCGAGTGCTTCAGCACTCGGTATATGATCTAACCCAGCCTCTGCTGACATCTTCCATGTAGTTCCCAAAACGAGTGGAAAGGAACCCAAAGATCACACCCCCAAACCTTCCTCTCCCACCTCTCAGTAAAACGCGCTGATCTTCCACCCGACCTTCATAACCCTCGTCGCGGCGAAACACCCAAAGGCCAACACATAGCAGACCGCCGTCCACAGTGCAACGCCCCAATAAGCGCCGCCCGTAGCCGAGATGATTGCGCCGCAGATCGGAATCCCAGTCAGAGTCCCGAAACTCACAATCGTATAGCAAGTAGCGTAGTACCGCCCATACTCCTGCGTGTCGCACAACATGCCGACGCACACAGGCGTCAGGCTGATGTTGCTCCCGCTGGCGAAGCCCATTATCACGCAGTAGGTTATCAACAGGCCTTCGACCACGGACGAGGAGGTCGAGGCGGATTCGGATAGGATGGTGGCGGGCAGCCAGAGGGCGGCGGACGAGATCATGCAGAGCGCTACCATCACCAGCATCGTGTTGTAGCGGCCCAGGATGTCGGCGAAGTAGCCCGGGAGCCAGCGGCCGAGCGAGGAGCCGGCGTTGAAGATTGCGATGATCTGGTAGGCGAAGGCGTCACTCGTGGCGCCCGTACGGAGGGTGTAGGAGGCCAGGTACGTGATCGGTACGAAGAGGCCGTATTCCAAGAAGAAAGTGCCGAGCGTGCACATCAGGAAGGGCGTGTCTCTGAAGATGGTAAAGTCTGGCAGTACGCTTCCGCCGGGTTTGGGCGGTAGGCGGGACTTGATCAACAGATTTGCACTTGCGAGCAGGGCGATGAAGATGAAGCCCAGCACTCTGCTAGACCAGGCCCAGCCGATCTGCGGGTAGAGCTGCTGCAGCATGAGGGGGAAGATGATGCCTCCCACTGAGCCGCCAGCGGCCGCGATGCCCGTGGCGTTGGCTCGTTTCACGTAGAACCAGTGGCCGATTGCTGAGATGGCAGGTGTGAAGATGAGGGAAGTACCGACGCCGCCGAGGACGCCGAAGACGAGCATGAAATGCCAGTATTCTGTGGGTGGAAGTCAGTATTGGCATGTCCTTCCTGCTTTGCTGTTGGGGAAATTTTGCAAGACGACAAACTCACCAGTACACTCGCCCATCAAAAACGCACTCAACAACAAACACACAGTGCCAACCGCGAGAATCCACTTCGGACCATGCGCATCAAACACAGGCCCAATCTGCACTCCGCAGAAGAAGCTCAAGAACACATAAACCGAGAAGACCCATCCGATGGCCTGCTCGCCATAGTCCGCGAGCTGGTGGCTGCCGAGATAGGCGTGGAAAATTCCAATGGTATTCATGTATCCAAAGCCAGCAGTCATGCCACAGAAGGAGCCGAAGACCACGAGCCAGGCCCTCAAGCCACCTTCGGGGTACTCGACGTCGTCCTTTTCCTGGCCGGCAGGCGCGACGGGCACGAAGCTGCCATTGTCGCCAGAGTCATGACCGAGAGCTTTTTCTTCATCTCTGGATGCCGGGGCAGCGGAGGTACGAGGCTGGAGTGGCGGGCATGATTTCTCCGTTTCGAGCACAGCGACTGCTGTCTGCGGCGAGGAGACGGGGTGGAGGGAGAGCGAGATGCTGTTGTTTCGAATTGGTCCTGGCGTGCTGCCTTTGGCTTTGTAGCTCATGCGCCACCGAGATGGGACGATGCTTTAGAAGCGATGAAGAAGAATGATAGCAATGACAATCTCAGTCTTGAACAACAAACGCGCCTGTAAGACCGCTGGCAGGGCCTGACATAGACGTCTCTCTGGAGAAAGACGAAGGCTGTTGTTGTAGATAATCCGTCAAGATAGAATTTCGACACGAAGGAAGTCGTGGCTATAGTTATATCTATATACTACTACTGGTTGAAGTTACGTTACATGAGCATGCAAAAAATGTGACCAATTTCGGCGAAGGCAAGGGCGCGAGCACGGGAAGCGGTCAATTTTCTTCGCGTCATCGAGAACGGTATTGGCTGACTGGCATTCGCCTAGCCGGCTCGGCAATGCATTTCGGCCTGGGCGACTTGGACTGGGGGTAGTGGAGAACATTGATCAAGGTCATCGTCTGGAAGAGGAAAAGTTACAGGCAAAAGTCGGCGGAGGCGGGCGCCGTCTCGTGGGGAAGTCGAGCCGGTCGCGGGTGGCATCTCGGTTAGTGGTCTTCGTTTGCTTTACCCTTGAAAGGGTCAGTGGAAAACATCAGCTTGTTGGGAAGAAATCGATCATTAATAAATATATTGTTATTTGCTGTTGTTTGCATTGCATGTACTGGTGTGGAGGAATACGCCAGCTTTTTATTACTCCGCTTCCGCTCATCATATCACATCATTCAAGACTCGTCAACCCTTCTTCGCCGCAATCCCAATTTCCCTTTTGAGCTCTTGTAACCTGTGGTGCATCCGCCAGAGCTTGTCACGCTCTTCCTGCCGAATGGTCTCGCCCTTGGAATTGCGCTCAGCGATCGAATCGTACAGCTTGACGTACTGCGGGTAGAACTTCTCGCGGAAGTTCTTCGCCTTTTCAACGCCCTGCTCGTACGTGATAGTTTCGATTATGGAAGACGAGTCGCTGCTTCCGCTGTCAAAGACGGCGTCCGGAGATGTGCCGTTGGTAGTGGCCATTGTGCGCACGGTACCGAACGAGCTTGAGTGTGAGCGTTGCGAGAGGGTGGATGCAGAGTCGGTTTTGCGGTGTTTTGGGTCGGAGGTGTTTTCGCTTCGAGGGAGTGCCTCAGTTGCTTTGCGTTTGGTGCCGAGTGCAGGCTTCGCGTTATTTGCCACGACCGATCGTTTTGCAGAAACTCCGTTGGCAGCAGTGACGCGACCCTTATCGAGCGCTTTGCTTGCAGGTGGTTTCTTGTCTGCTTCGCTGGACGTGGTAGACTCCTGGCTCGTGACAGTGTCCTGTCGCCTCTTTCGCACACCGTTGACCTGAGAAGTAATCCCAAGGCCTTTGGGAGTCGAGGCTCCTTGCTTTGCGCGCAGAATACCAACAGCACTTCTGTCGGACACGTCTGAGGCGTTGCGTGGTCGTGCAGCGCCAAGTGGTGATGGTACGGTCGGTCGGCTGTTGGATTTTGAGGGGGATAGCTGTGTTCTTTGCCTTGAAGGGGCAGAGAGTGCGCTGCCGGATGGGGTAGAGCCGCCTGGCGCTGCTTCCTTCCGAGTGGTTGATGCTGCAGATTTGGTGGAAGGTACGCTGGTCTTCGCTTTGGTGATGCTGGCGGTCGGCTTGGCAGCTGGCTTTGTGGCCTTCACGTGATTGTCGTCGCTGTCAGGAGGAGCTGGTGAACGTGCGGCTGTGATCTTGGGTTTGACGTTGGTAGCAGCAGCCGGTCGGCTCACTTTGGGAGCGGGAGCTGAGGGCGTCTCCTTTACTTCACCTTCCTCGTCATCATCGTCCGAGCTGTGCACGAGCTCGGCAGACTTGATCTTAGACGAGGCTTTCGCAGAGGTGCTGCTGGTTGTCGTTTTTGAGGTGGTGACGGCCGGCTTTTGTTTCTTCGTTGGGCGACTCTCCCGGTCACTCGCCACAGCCTCCTTATCTCTCTTCCGCTTGTCTTTTGCTTCCTCAGCTGCCCGGGCTTTCTTCGGGTCCTTTGCCAGTAATCGTTTCTGCAAGTCTGAGCCTGCTGACTTCGCAACCGTCGGTTTGGGAGTGCCAGTCTGCCCAGGACGGGGCGTGTTCGCCGAACTGATGAACTTCTCATCTTCGCTAGCATCGGCCAATGGACTGGGCATGCTGCTAGGTGTCGAGCCTCTGTTCGTCTGCGAAGACGCGAGATTCAGCTTCGACAGGACTTTTCCCTTTCCACGTTCCTCCTTGGGCAGGAGCAACTGCCATGTGTTTTCTTCCTTTCCCACTCGGGTACGATCATATGCTCTGATGGCATTGTCAATGGCCATCTGCCTGTCTTGCTGTGTCTTGTATCCAAATTCCCAAACATCCAAGTCCTTGTACGCCCTGTCCGACAATTTCCACTGACCTCCTACATTTTGTGCAATCTTGCTGACGACGGCCTCCAGATCTGATTTGGGTATGTGTGTTGTGCTGATTATGTCCTCGGTCGAAGCCGGTCTCATGGCGAGTAGATGTATAAGTGGCGTTCGCATGGCCTGTCTGCGAAGATTCAAATTGCTGCTTGGTGCTGAGGTGACAGAGAGACCAGCTCTAGGTGTTCCAACAGCGCTCAAGGATGGGCTCGAACTTCCAGAGTTCATGCCTAGTAGTCCACCGCGCATTGGTTTCTTCGCCGCCTCCCATCTGTTTTTCGGCTCGGGTATCAAGTCGTCGGTGATCGTTGTGGATTTGGCCTTTCTTTCTTGTTGGTAAGAGGCCATGCTGTTTTGCAATGTGGCGAGGGCAGCGTCTGCGCCGGTCGTGTCGGGCGGTTTTATCTGGGTAGCAGCCACGGAGGCTCGGTGGGTGATGATGGCATCGAGTTCGAGATCATTGGAAGAGGTGGAAGTGTAGAGTTCGTTTCGGAAGGCATCAGGAGCTATTTTGAGGTCTAAGGATCGTTTACCCAGTCGGAGTTTCTAGATACGGTCTCAGCATAAATGTTCCCGTTCACTGGCTCGCAGGAAGCCTCACCGGAGCCTTGCCGGTGACAAATTGCAAGCCATCCTTGGTATTCGACGCCTCAAGGAGGTCATTAAGCATGCTCTGAGACAGCCTGAACAGTATTGCAGACTTTGAGTTGTGCTTGCTGGCGTCCATGTCTGGTGAATGCAGCGTGAAGCCGGCGGCAGGAATGGTGGAGACAGCCATGCTGCGGTGGGAGAGCAGCGGGCGGAAATGCAGAGGAGTAGGTAGTTGTGAGGTTCAGGAGATTAGGGTATAGGCGTGGTCAAAGAAGCTTGTCTTTGTGCTGATTCACACATTTGATCAGCTACATGTACGCCTTGTCTCATCGGCAATGACGTTCCGGGCAGCACTCACCAGCCTCTAAGAATGTTTGCCGGGGTGCACAAGCATAGCCAGTCAAGGCATGCCGCAGCGGAAGGGATAGAGACGGTGGACAAGATCACGGGCGAGATAGAGGGAGGGAGGGGGACAACAGCACGGTGGAAGTGGAGGTGGAAGAGCAACAAGAGTCGAAGGTAGGTGGTGATGTGAGCGTAGGTCTCTAAGAGTAGCAGAGTACCGCCCTAACTCAACTAGCAGCGGCCTCGCCAGCATCGCCCGGACTGAGCCGTTTAGACTCGCGGGCGCGCTAGGCCTAATATACAACACGAAAGAAAGACGTTACTTGGCTGGCGTAGTAGTAGTGTGTTGTCTGCTGAGGGTTACTACTGGTTACTGCTGCTGTCCACGAGGGCTGACTGGCTAGTAGGCCGGCTGGCCGTGTAGCACAACGCTGTCCCGCCCGAGTACAGTAATAATTGATGGCCTGTCGCACACACAATGACTATCCGCGGCGTCTGTACCGTGCCGCTTTCAATCAAAGCAACAGCACAAAGAAATCAGCACGGGGAACTGTACCTGGCCGTCCGTAATCGCATCGGGCACATGGCAACTACTGGCAAAGCAGGGCAAGGCAAGGCAGACACCCGCCCGGAAGAACCCTGCTGCAGACCTCTGCACAGACTTTCAGTATGTACCAAGGTTTGTTGAATGCAGCAATGTATCTCACTGGGACCAGCAGGTGTAAGGTGTGTGAGAGATGCCGGATCTATGACCTTGGCGTGTGAGATACTAGCCAAATTGTGTGCTTCCTTCGTTGGCGAATGTATGGACCCGATATACGAAAGCTGCTGATACCACCAGAGATCCCACGGTATCAACAGACTTTAGCATCGATCGGGGACAGCCTGAGTCCTGGCGCATGAGCGAGCCGAAGCGTCCTCCTCGGAGCCTTGGGACCGGATTGTTACTCCTACGCTGGACAAGCCGCAGAAGAGGCACATGCGCCCTATCCTCTCCGCCCGCAATTACCCTCCGTGCCTAACATGCACGCTCGACACGAGTGCATACTACGTGCATGTTCTGTTTGCGAACTGGCGGCATGCTTAACAAGCCTCTGATATCGCTGACGCGCACCCACAGCCGCCCAGCGCTCAGGAGGTTTGAAAGGCATGTCTCAACATTGTCTCTGATGATCGAGCAGGCGCCGCCAGACAAGCGGATCGGTGCGCCCGCCGTGTCGTGTCAGTCCGGATTTGCCTGGAGTACAAAGGCAGAGCGACCTTTACCGCTCAGCCCAGTGCCAGCCCAGTACTACCAGAAACCAGTAGTCCATGCCGCCACAGGCGTCGAGGCGCTGACAGCCTCAGCTGGTCTTCAGGTGCTGCTTGTCCTCGTGCAGCGACGTGGGCGGGTCCTGGCACCAACATCATGCAAGGCGAGGCGAGCGAGCGACGATCCGATGCTAGGCACATCATTATTCGACCGATCCAATACAGGGCGTGACTAGGTACTGTAGGTATTTGTCGCCCAGCCGAGGGAAGAGAGCGTGCGTGGGCGACACATGCACATGCACTCAGCCACACGCCTGCACAAACCAAATATGCCTCTGCCCGCCGCCCTCAAGGTGTTGCACCAAGGTCTTTTCTATTATTTGCTATTATTGCTGCAGCAAGTCTGGTAAGTCTCGCAGTGCAGACACGTGCAGACGAGCAAAGTCCCTACTTAACTCTGCAAGTCTCACTTCTTTCACTACTGCCTCCTGCTACTGCTGAGATCAGCGCTTCCTTGTTCGGCCTAGCCGGCATGCTGTTACCCGCTACTTCGTCGTAGGAAGCGAGAAAGCATCTCCGTCGGCAACTTGACCGGCATCGGCGTTGGCTTGCCCTCATGAACATCACTATTGATTAACAATGACTGTACCATTATCGTTGTGATCCGATTATCGTTCTATGGCTTCTAGGCTGACCGTCATCCGAAACTACGTTAGACCAAGATTCACCACGTCCGCTATTACCCGCACTATGTCTTCTTCCACGTCAAGTCCGTCAATTGCCATTCTCGATGACTACGGCGGAATTGCCTCCAAGCACTTCCAATCCATCCCAGGCCTCAAAGTCGATTCCTTCCCAGAGACATTGAACCCAGCCTCCGATGATGGCCTTCAAGCACTCGCCAACCGTCTCAAGCCCTATACCATTATCAGCACCATGCGCGAACGCACTCCTTTCCCCTCCAACCTGCAATCACAACTCCCCAACCTGAAACTCCTCTTAACGACTGGCGTTCGCAATGCCTCCCTCGACATTCCCACAGCCACATCCCGAGGAACCGTCATCGCCGGTACTACAGGCGCTAAACCAGGCCACCCCGACCATTCCGCCAAAGAAAGCACTCAAGCTCCACCGCCTCCCGGCTACGACTCCACCACCCAGCACACCTGGGCTCTGATCCTCAGCCTCTGCTCTCGCATTCCCCAGGACGACGCCGCGTTGAAATCAAACCCTGGGGCCTGGCAGTCTGGTTTCTCGCTCGCTCTCGGTGGCAAGACTCTCGGGCTCTGCGGCCTGGGGAAACTAGGAGCCAACGCCGGTCGTATCGGAGCACAAGCTTTCGGTATGAACGTAATTGCATGGAGTGAGAACTTGACGCAGGAGAAAGCGGACGCTGCAGCTGAGACGGCTGGCCTGCCTCGTGGGACTTTCAAAGCTGTCTCCAAAGCGGAACTGTTCCAAAACGCCGATGTCATTAGTTTGCACTATGTTCTGTCGCCGCGGAGCCGCGGCATCGTAGGCAACGAGGAGCTGGCGATGATGAAGCCGACAAGCGTGCTTGTGAACTCGTCCAGAGGACCTTTGATCGAGGAGCAAGCGCTGCTGAATGCGCTACAACAAGGCGTAATTCGCGGCGCAGCGCTTGATGTCTGGTGGCAGGAACCTTTGTCTGCCGATAGTCCATGGCGACGCTACAAGGGGAAGGGAGAGCTTGTGATGAGTCCGCATATGGGCTATGTCAATGAAGGTAAGTCGGGCGCGCAGTTCGTGGCTTTTTTCTTCTGCTGAGACGCGAGCTGATGAGAACGGCAGCTACGATCAATCGCTGGTACGAAGAGCAAGCCGAGAATGTGCGGCTTTTCCTGGCCGGTGAAGAGCTCTTGAACCGGCTCAATTAAGCCGTCCAGAAAGAGGCAGTGTAATGCGTAGATTGCTGTGATACGCTCATCCCCGTTTCAGTACACAAGACTTATACGACATCCGCCTAGACACTGTCACACCGAGTGGAACGCCATCCAGGGACGTGATGTTCAGCATACAGGGTCTATATGTAAAATGCCAGCTACAACAGACAGTGAATCTGATGCTGAGAGCTGGACCTCTAGCGGACACAGCACTGGTAGTACCATTACACCAGCACTCTTCTAATGAAAACCTAGGCATTCACAAAACGTCATTTCCTCAATTATTCAGAAATGGTGCCCGAGGCTTTCTCTCAAACGTCGAGCATGCTTGTCACCGAGAGGTTTTGTTTCAATAACAGTATCATCTGCGGCATCAATAATACCTGATTTTTTGGGACAATTTTTCCGTAGGCTCACCGGTGAGACGTGGTACATGAAACAGCTCTTCAGTGGTACCGTTCTCCCTCGACGGTGATACCCAATGCGCTCGCTGACTTTCTCGACGGATTTACCGCAGAGAGATTGCACATCAAGAGGCAAAACCTCAGTGGTAACCCTCTTTCTTCACGGTAACATGTCTTTTGACGGTAATACCTGATGCACTCGCTGGAATTCTCGATTTGTTCACTAGTGAGATACACAGTACCAAGACTCGATATCTTCTTGGTCTCGAATGACGTTCGTACTGGTATCTGAGACTCCCGTACGCAAAATTCAACATGCTTGCCAGCGAGAAACCCGTCTCCTAGACTCGACATCTCTGGTTTCGAGTTACCCTGATGCTGCGATCTAATAGGTACATATCTAGAGAAGGGTATGCTTGCCACTGAGATACGCACAGCCGGAAGCAAGTCTCCCAACGGTCTTGGATTGATCTTATGCTGCTATCAGATACGCTCGCACCCAAACAAGACATGTTTGCCACTGAGAGACACTTTGCCAAGGCTCAGTATCTCAATGGCTGTGGAAGACTTCCACCCTGCTATCTGATACTCCCGCAGCCAGGGAACGACACTTTCACCACTGAGAGACACGTTGCCAAAACTCGATATCTCAACGATCTCAAACTAACGTCATACGGCTATCTCATGCTTCCGCCCCCAACGAAGGCATTCTCACCACGGAGAAAGAAACTCAAACTCAAATCTGACGAATCCCAGCGTTGTGCCTCACCCCCAAGTGCTTGACCGCGCCCTCCAACACCGCCTTCTTCATCAGTACACTCTCCCCCACCGCCACCTCCCCAAAATGCTCCTCCGCAGCTGCACATCTCTCCATCAACCCTCTTTCATTCCCATTCAACTCCCTATCCCTGGCCACGTACCCAAGGTACTTCTTCGTAGCCGCCACATACTTCCCCCCAAGCCCGAGTCTCGCCGCAACAGCACCCGCCCTAGCCTTCAGAACCCCCGCGACGGCATCGATGACCGCGAGCTTCTCCAGCCCCTCCCTCAATCCGAGCTTGCTGGGGTCCAGCGAAGCGGACCAGGCGAAATCGAAGCTGACGACGCAGATTCCGACAAAGCGGTTGGACCCAGGGCCGAAGTGGAAGTCAAGGGTGAAGTCCGGGCCGGAAACGCGAATGGTGACTCTCTGGATGAGCTGGAAGTGCTTAGTTCCTAGGCTGAGAGCGTTCAGATCCGCTCCGAGGGAGCTAGCAGTAGTGGTGTCGACTTCCATGGGGATGAGGAAGCGGTTGCTGCTCCAGAACTCGCGGCGGGCTATGGCGTAGATGACGGCGGTCTCAAGCCAGAGACGCAGGCAGGATGCCATCAGGCCGTTAGAGGGAACGAGGGAGAAGGCACGAGTGAGGTCGATTGGCTCGTTGGCCGTGGTTTCTTCGATGTCGGAGGTGAAGGCCATCTTGTAGATTTTATCGCGGAGCTCTTTGGAGAGCAAGAAGAGGGGGCAGTCTTGCTGGATGTTCATTTCGGAAGACATGTTTTGTGCGGAGGACGTCGAGGGAAGCTTTTCTTCTGCTCTTTTGGTGTAGGTTTTACGAGAAAATTGCGTCGATGGGCGTGCTGGAGGTCTGAGCGCTGTATTAGCGAGGTTTTGGTGATTTGTGGGATGTGGAAGACTTACTTTTGATGTCCTGAAAGTGGTGGAGTGCGTTGATGGGAGAATCTATTGGTTGGTTTGATGTTAGGTGGGTGAACAGGTGAGAGATGAGAGATGGAAGTGTTCTGTAAGTGATCTTTACCTTTGTTGCGAAGCGTTGGTCCCTCGGTGGTGATTTTATCGGCTGTTTTTGTTGTTAACGGTAGTTCCTCAGGTTGGTGGGTTGATAGTGCTGCAATGTGTAATGTCGCTGAATATCTTTGCTGTTGTCGCTGTATGATGCTGCTGCTGCCGCTGCCATGCACTTCATTCTCGTTCGCGCACAAAAACAGGTGCATAGGGTGTGGGAGGTAAGACGTTTGGCACGCCTCAAGCCTTGCTTACCTTTGGTGTCGTTGTTGCTCCTTGAAAAGGAGTGTTGGTGGTGGTGATGGTGGCGTTGTTGTTGTTGTTGTTGGTGATTTAGGTGGGAGCGTCAATGAGAAAGCGCGAATCGAGTTTTGAGTCTTGCAATCTTTGAGCGGCGTAAACGGCGCATATGGCATGTGATACTGACGACAATGACATGTGACGATCGCGATTAGTCTTGCAGACCTCACTCTTGACCCCTTCACTCAGTCTCACTTTTAAGTTTTGGGTGACGGGTTCTCCCGGTTGCATGTGACACTCAATGGTAAGTTCGATTTGGCATCGCATGCACCTCGATGATCTACAAGTTGCGAAGGACAACTCTGGTCGTACCTCATCTTGGCGAGACCAAAGACACCTGCTCGCGATCTTGGCTCGTACCGAAGCCTCTGAGGCATTGCAGTCTGCTTGTTGCTCGAAACACATATCGGCGCCTCGATGTACGCTACAGTATCAACCTTCATGGACACGGGCAGTCTTCTACTGGAACTGTTGTGTGCGGGGCCAGGCGTGGCGTGTTTGGGATTAGGGTCCTTGGATTATCAATGTTGTCGATGTTGGAATGAAATGTGCAGCTGGCATGGCGTTGTCGTGTGAAAATCTCGAGTTTCAGGATGCCCGATGAGCTGAGATGTATTAGCTTGCCATCACGATGAGTATCGAAGAGTGTTGTACCGATGCGACCTGTCGACAGCTCGCATGCGCAGCCACATCATTCAGCAGCAAACGACTATCTCCAGACTACTCCACACGATGAAATCGACCAAGGCAACCCAACATATCGACCAGAGCCCCTCGCTTCTCCCATTTGCCCGGGCTCAATATCGCGTAATGCGAAAGGTACTGTGGGCGATCTCGCGCCGTACCGTAGCTAAAAATCCAGTCATCTTTATGAACGCAATTGACATAACGGCAACAGCTGCTCAGCCAAAGCGTCGTGACATCCCATCCTCCCCTGCTTCGTTCCGTTGTGGCAGTAATGATGACCTTCTGGATGCGCTGGAGTTCTCGATCGTGAAGCCTGTTGACACTGTCGCTCGCCGGAGATCTATAGTTGGTAAGTCCACGAAAAGCCGACTGTGGAAGTCGTCTTAAGGCTTGCGAAGGCTTTAGGTGGATGTAGAAGAGAGTATTGGTCCAGAACTCTGTCCTCGCGACCTCGAAAATATCACGTGCCTCCTTGAAGATGATTTGGCAAGTACACAGGAGATCGCTCGCAGGTTTGGCGCTCTGGGCCTCCGAAACAGTCATCCCGTGATTTTGCAAAGTCGACTCCTTTGCGAAAAAGACGTAGCCGTAAATCATTTCGCGAAGTTCCGGCGGGAGAAGGAACAGCCTGCATTTGGACTGGGGCTGCATCCTGGCGGCTGCGGTTATCGTCTTGGGAGGTTTCGAAGAAGCGAGACAGCTGCATTCTGATGGTCTGGTGGCTCGGAGGCGCCTGTAGTCTTGATCACTGTGGAAAGGTGGATGGTCGGAAGTGGCGGTGGTCATGTTGATGGTGAGTGTGAGCGATGCGCCGATCTTGGGTTTGAGGAGCGTGGAGTGGGTCGTAAGAGAGCGGTACACTTCGTAAGACAAAGAAATAGGAGGAGTATATTATAGATGATCGTGAAGAACCAGCAAAAGGCTTATGAAATTCAGTGTTGACCGTGGCATAGGTAAACACCCATTCGCCGTCCGCTTAAATGGCAATCTTGTCTTGGGGTTGACAGTATATGCCAGGTGCTGCCACATCTGACTCGTTGTGTGTTCTGTATGGGGATTACCGCGCTGCCCCTTCGCTCAAAAAGGAGCTTTTTGAGTAATTAGCCGTTGCGTTGGTGTCACAGTCTATGAGATCAAAGTAAGGTCGGTTCGGAATCCCTATCGCAGGGAAACCTTCGATGTACGCGTCGGCTTTGTCGTGTGAGTAAGCCTGGGTCAAGTGCACCCATCAAGCACGAAGTGCTGCAATTTCAGACAAGCTGCCGGTGATAGGTATGTATGTCCATTAGTAAGTAAGACGAATGGTGAAGAGAGGTTGACAGATCAGCCCGGATGATGTTGGCGAACTCCGTCCTTGGTCGCCCGTCGCGGATTAGCGTAAACTTTAAATATCGTCCAACAAATTCACCTCTTCGGCGATGACTTCAACTTGAGGGAAGCAGCAATAACTACAATATCGATAAGCCGCGACAGCTTATTCACAACATGTCTTTCAGCTTCGGATTCTCAGGGGACGATGTAGGAGATGACCACGAGCTTGTTGCAGAGAATGGAAGCATTTCCACAAATGCTGGACCGGGACCACAATTCGTTGGGCTGCCAGCCGAAGAACACGCTCTCAAAGATTTGGTAGGTACATGTACTCATGTCTCGCTTTTTGTTTTTCCTATCTCTGTCGCTAGCTGTCACGTATTCTCCGATACTGGGGCATACGATGCGATTGAAACACAAGAACCTTGCTATCATAGCGTTTTCTACAACGAAAAAAGTGCACTGGAATCACCGCTTTGACGATAGACAAAATATCTCTTTTTTTCAAGCATAAACTCAACTTGACCCAAACAGCGTCATTGACTAACATCATTTTCCAGCTCGCAAGTCTGCCCGACCACCTTTGCTACAGCACAATCCAAATAGAATCACCCACCGGCAAAACCATCGACATCCCCCGCCGCGACCTCTCCGACATCCGCGTCCAATTGATGGCCGAAGACGAAGCAGCCAACGACGAGACACTCAAAGACCTCCACAAGTCCGACATCCGCACCGGCGTCTACGAAGGCGGATTCAAGACTTGGGAGTGCTCCGTCGACCTGGCGAGCATCCTCCTCGATCGTGGCCCACGCAAAGACATCGACGAGCTGGTCCGCTGTGACCAGATAGTCGAAGTAAGCCTAATTTTCACCCGTCAACTCTACAAAATCGAACCAGAGACTAACAATAAATCACAAGCTTGGCTGTGGCACCGCCCTTCCCACCCTAACACTCTTCCACCACACCCTCACTACCAGCAACCCCCAGTCCTTCACGCTGCAAGACTACAACGCCTCCGTGATTCGGCTCGCAACCCTCCCTAATCTCCTCCTAACCTGGGCCACAACCACCAACCCACCTCTCATTACTCCCGGCGAAGGCGATTTGGAACTAACACCGGAGATCCTGACCGCTTTCACCACAACCCTCGCCTCCCACCAAATCTCCTTAACCTTCCTGTCCGGATCCTGGTCCCCCTCGCTGGCAGACTTGATCCCCGCTTCCGCTCCGGATATGGGCACGTTGATTCTGGGCGCGGAGACAATCTATTCGCCGGCTGCGACGGAGGCTTTTGTGGAGATTCTGATGATTTTGTTGAAGAGGGTGAAGATGGCGAAGGCGATGGTGGGAGCGAAGAATTATTACTTTGGGGTGGGAGGGAGTGTGGATGGATTGAAGATTGCGTGTGCGGCCAAGGGGGCGGTGGCGTATGAGATTGAGAACCATGGCGTGCCTGGGTTGGAGGCGGGAGTGGGGAGGAGTCTGGTAGAGGTGCAGATGTTTTGATTCGGTGGAGGTGTTTCTGGGAAGGTAGAAGATAGAGTGGTGGGAAATTGATTGATTAGCCTGCATAAGAAGGCAATGGTCTCGTTCACGCTCCAGAGTAACTCGGCGGCTCGGCTGGCTGTAGCAGTCGCTGTACATGTATTTAAGCGCGAAAGTGTCTGTGGCCTGTCAGGTGTGCATTCCTATAAGTAGTGCTCGCAATAGTATATTCATGGGGGTATCTTAGTAGCAGGCTCGTAAAGCACTTTCATCGGTCGTCAATCGTAGTAAACACATGCACTCATGTTGCAGCATCCATGTAGGCACCTTCACACAGCCCTCAAGTGTACCATCTTTGGCCGTGCTTGTCGTATCCGATGACACCGAGCTCGATATTGAGTGATCTCAGCATCATGTCCATCGTGAAAGACTGTATATCGTTAGCCTCAATCGAGCGTCATGTGAGCGAAGATAGACTCACATCATCATCTCCACCACCTTGCTGCCACACAGGAGTAGGTCCTGTCGCGTCTTCAGCCACAGGTTCATCCACGTCAGCAGCCTCGTCGGCTTCCCGCCGCACGCGTCTCTTCTCCTTCTTCCTGTATTTTTGCTCTTCTTCGGGCAGCTCCTCACCCTGACTATCAAACTCACAATCCGCATCATCCTCGACTTCGGGCTCGGCAAATTCACCCATCCCATTACTTCGCTCATACTTCTGCTTCTCGCTATCGCGCCAAGCTTGCACACCACCCATGCGATTGACACGTTCCTTGACAGTGCCAAAGATTTCTTCCGCAGCAGATTGAGATGCTAGCTTCCATTTCACTGATAGCTCTTCCAAATCGTGGTCGGTGGCATCGCTTGAGTATTTGGCTGCTTGGTTCAAGAGGTCGATGTCATTGCGGACAGACTTAATTTGAAGCTCGATCGCAGTGATGTCTTTCTGTAGCGTTTGCTCTGCGGGATCTAAGCGCTTCGCGAATGGGGTGGAGTAGGCAGGCCGACGGACGGAGTTTGAGCGGACTGGAGTGCGTGCTGAGGCTAGGTTCGATTGCGGTTTGTACGGCGTTCGCGACGTGGCTGCATTGATTGTGTACGCGAGAGTACTCGGAATGTATGGCGTTTTGTTGTCTACAGCTACACCGCCGAGCCTGCTCTTAGTAGGCGTGGTAGTGTTGTTCGCATTGATGGAGTCGGCAGACTTCAGCGGCGAAACGAATGGCCTAGTGAGCGTGTTCGTGGCATTGTTGAGTCTGCGACGCTTTGCCGTGAGAGGCGATGCCATACTGTGCCTGTTGAGAGACCAGGAGTGCTCGACTGATTGATGGTCAGCGATGTGAGATGAGATGAGAGAGTCTTGACGATCACTGTTGATGTTCACGCTCGGGTGCAGCTTCCGCGAGAGCAAGCACGAGGGCAAGGGCAAAAAGTCCACCCACCCTCCACCTACGTAACCTTTTGTTGACGACTGGCACGCGACGATTCCAGGTGCGCCACCTCATGCAGAGTTATTACCTACCTTATCCAACCGTGTTGCAGCTTTGTTGTTGTTGAGATACGTCTCACTGCCATGTTCTTCGGCGCATCTGCCCTTCAGCCTCACTGAACGAGACACAACATTCGAGGCGAATCACTTCTGCTTGTCTCTGCTTCGCTCTTGCCCTTTGTTCCTCGTTCCACATTCCAGCACTCCCTCTCCGGCTATATCAACTAGCCAACGACGCACTACAAGTCTCTCATACACTACACCCCTTACAAGCATGCCACGCACACGACGCTCCCGACCAGGCCTTACGGAGTCGTGGGACGACGTTGGAGAGCAAGACTTTGACTCCGAAATCTACGCGCCCGACGACGAACGCGAAGAGCTAGGCGAATCATACGCATCTGAAAAACAAAGAGCATCGAAGTCGCAGGTGTCGTTCGACGACGAGGATGGCGGCGCCTTTGTGTCGCCCGAAGCTGCTCGTAACGCCTTGCGCAACAGCGGAACGTTGGACAGCGACATCAAGCCTCGTAAACGAAACACAAGAACCGAAAACCCGGAGCTCGTCATGCCAGCTTCGCCCGACGGAACAAGGAAGAGGGCGTCGATCTCACGAGCGAAAACACCACACTCGAGGCTTAACCAGCGCTCGCTCACAAGCGACGCGGGCTCGTTCATACGCCGGACTGGAGGCACGACAAGCTCGCGAACGAAGGACGAGTTTGATGATGAAATTGACGAAACCAGCGACCTTAACTGGCCCATTATGGTGTGGCAGAAGGCCGTAGCGCCAATCCTCTGGTATGCTTTGGACGTCCTCCGAATCGCAGTGACAAACCCATTCACCAAGAGCTTGCTAGCGGTTTGGCTGGTTGTGGGTGCTTTTATGCTCGCCGGGAACTTCGTCAACAACACCGTAACTCTGGCTTTGTCGCCTCTGTGTCGCATTCCAGGAAGCTCCTTCCTCAACCTACCTTTCTGTCCGACGGGCTCCACGGCCGAGCTTTCAGGACCAGCTGAGTTTGACAAGCTTGTAGAAGCACAATCGCAGTTCGAGGACGTTCTTGCAGCTTCCGCCTCTGGCGCCTTTCTGTCAATCGAGATGAAGTCGAGCGAAGCAGGCATCCGGGATCTCAAGCACGTTGTGCAGTATTCCAATCTTCCGTCCAAAAATGAGCTTGTCCTCGAATTTAATGGGTTCGTCGACACTGCGCGCATGGCCAGCAACGACCTCAGCAAGTTTAATTCCCGCATTGGTCGGGCACTCGATCATATCATCAGCACCAACCGCTGGACGCTACAAGTCATTGATGGTGTGGCTTCAGAGGACGCAGCCCGTGGCTCACTCAACAAGTGGCTCTCCAACAACTTCAATGTCTTTGCTCCTTTCCAGCCTGTCGCTCTTAGCCAAAACGTTCTGCTCGATCAATATCTCCGTCACACCAGCGCCGTCGAAGAGCAGATACTTTCCCTAATCAACGAAGCGCATGTCCTTCTAGAGGTCCTAGACAACCTCGACGGCCGATTAGATCTCATCGCTTCGATAGCCACCCGTGACGGCGTCAAGGTGGAGAATGGCAGGGAACAGCTACTTTCGCAGCTCTGGACCAAACTCGGCGGTAGCCGTAGCTCAGTGGCAAAGCTGGACAAACAACTATCTCTCCTCAACAACGTCAGCCAATACAGACGTATGGCCTGGGCTCATGTCAACGGTGCGATGATCAAGCTGATGGCAATCCGCGATAACCTTGAGGACTTACGAGAGCGCGTGGCGATGCCAGAGACTCTCGGAGAGGTTGTTCCGCTCGAAGTGCACATCAATAACATCAACCTCGGCATCGAACGACTGGAGCAGCAGAGGGAATCGGGCCGCAAAATCATGCAGGAGCGGATCGCCATGCTTTCTAGTAGGGCGGAGGCGGAGTCCAAGACGATGAGAATCGGCGAGAAGGATTTGTGAGCAGGAGATCCGTTCCTGAGCTCGGTTTTGCAAGCTTGTCGAGGTCAGGAATTCTGGTGGCTTTGGGATCACCTTTTACGACGTGATGACTTTTCGTGCATGTGTGGAGGCTGGGTGCCTGCCTATCTGACATTTGATAGATACCCGCAGCGGCGACAGAATGCTTTGAAACCGAATGAAACGGCGTTGAATGTCCGATGCTTACACAACCATATCGCCTGTTACCAATTCCACTCTACCCACCACCTCCATAGGCTGACAATAGCTTGAGGGTGCTTCAGTTAGTCTTGAGCTGTTTCGGGTCTGTCTCGAACCTCGGTTTTTCATTCTCTCTTAGTCTGACATACTGCAACGGAAGATACATTCAAGTAAGTAGTAACGAACAAAACGCCGCAAGCAAATGTGCTTTCAACAGAAGCAGAAACGAGGCGTTCTATAGTATGGTCCACCTTCGTTCTATAGGCCTGTAGATTGGTCATGTGCAGTGAGGAATATCTTTCCCCACATCATACATGTCCATAGTCTCACGTTGTTATTGCAACGATGCACGCCATCAGGATGACTTGTGGCTGCACACTAGGCGCGGATGCAGACAATGCTCCGCACCTGCATGAGCTGCAACACGTGTGCGCAAACTCTCGTAACCGCGATTTACCGTTTCGCTGAGCCTCACAGTTGACACCACACCACAATTGCAAGACATGTACCTGTATGTACAAGTAAACACTGTACCGGCCATCAGGTGAGCCACTCACATACAAGTCCTTCCTAAATGAACCGCGGTAGGCGTTTTCAAAGTCCTTCTTGGCCTACTTCGAGGCTTTCCTTGGCCATGACCATTCTTTTCTGCCTGCCGTTTCCGTCACCTCCCAGTTCGCATCTCGCCACCCCTCAGTCCCACACCGACCACCGGGACAATCTGAAGAAATACCAAGCCATCAGCCAAGCCGCTTGACGATTCGCGGCGGGCCACCAAGGATGAGATGTAACGTGGAGTACTCCAGACACTCCGCATTCCGCAGGTTTCCGCCTCCATGTTTCGCCGTGAGCACGGTTGGGGAGAGGTTGCGAGGCGAGCCTGGGCACCAATCCACGCTCTCTCAGTTCCATTTCCCACCCCACCAGCCCCAGTCCTCGTTCCGCCCTTCTGCTTCGCTAAACTGCAGGCCAAGGAACTCGCAGCGCGGAGAAGAGGTCTTGGTACGAGATCCCAAGGCCGATTGAGATGTGCAGGCCGAGGCACTGCAGGTCTGTTCTCGACGAGGCCTGGTGGGTGGGTACAGTATGTATATGCGAGGTCTTGCCAGTGGAGTTCACGTAGTTGGCAAGAAAGCAAACTGGTTCCACTGGAGCTTCATCGAAGTGGAGAAAGTCAGCGGTTAATTCATTCGCCTTTGTTCGACCACGGTTTCCCTTCATCTAACCTCTCAGAACCCACACGCGCGTGACGCATAATCGTCACTACCTATCTCGGACTCGACCTTCGGACTTGAGTAACTCCATTGTTCGCCTGAAAGTGCACACAAAGTCTCTCAACCCGTCTCCGACACATCTTGATCTTCGGACATCGTCAAACCTGGCTTGCTACAACCAGACCACCTCTACCTCGTCAATCCCACTCACCTAGGCCCGTGAGGCTGCAGACCAATCGCCCAACATGACTAGCTTGGAGCCCACTATCGCCGCAGAGCACTACAACAAAGAACAACAGATCACGCACGTGGAACATGGCCAGCAGAGCGACGACGAGCGGAAGTCTGTCGAAGACGACCCTCTGACCTACTTCACGCCAGCTGAGCAGAAGAAGATCATCCACCGTCTTGACAGGCGGTTGGTGACGGTCGTCGGAGTCATGTACTGCGTTTCTCTGATGGATCGCTCTAACCTTTCCAACGCGGCCATCGCTGGTATGAACGCTGAGTTGGAATTGACTGTCGGGATGAGATACGTGAGTAATAAATGCTGGCGATTGGATGCGTATGTCTGAGGTTTGAGAGCTAATGCGATTGATTGACAGTCGACTGTAACGTTGGTTTTTTTCACCACATACATCGTCTTCCAACCGCCTGCGACTGTCCTCACACGCAAGATCGGTCCACGCAACTTCCTCGCAGGCCTGTGTATGGCTTGGGGAGCTGTGATGATTGGCATGGGTTTCACGAACGATTGGCATGCACTTGCTGCTTGCCGTGTGATCTTGGGGCTTTTTGAAGCTGGTTTCTTCCCTGTAAGTGCTTCGCGTTGCCTGAAATGAGACGTACCATAATTGTTGGCACAATTCTAACACTCATTGCAGGGTTGCGTCTACCTTCTTTCTACCTGGTATGTCCGCTACGACATGGGCAAGCGTTACTCGGTCTTCTACCTTCTCGGTGTGGTCGCTTCGGCTTTCAGTGGTATCCTGGCTTTCGGTCTGATGCAGATGAATGGTCTGGCTGGCTTGGGAGGATGGCGGTAAGTTTCAAGAATTACTCGACACTCTATTCTTGTCTGGGTAGTCCATGCTAACGAACATCAACAGCTGGATCTTCATCATCGAAGGCATCCTCACCGTCTGCGTCGGTTTCATGGGTTACTGCCTCCTGGTTCCGTTCCCTGACGCCAATCCCGAAAAGGCCTGGGGTTTCCTGAACAAGCGCGAGGTCGACTTCATTGTAGCTCGCGTGAACGCTGACCGAGCCGATGTCACCACCGAGCCTTTCAACCTCATCAAGTTCCTGAAGCCCGGCCTTGATCTCAAGATTTGGGGTTTCGCCATGTGCTTCTGTTGTTTGACAACCGTGTCTTATGCGCTCGCATATTTCCTCCCGCAGATTTTGAATGGCGGAATGGGTTTCAGCATCGGCGAGGCACAGTGTCTCGTTGCTCCACCATGTAAGTGCCTCCCTCAAAGCACACTCACCCACAACCCGCCGAAATGCCTTTCTAACAGCATCACAGACGCCTTCGCCGGTTTCTGCATGTTTGCCACAGCATGGGTGGCCGACAAGTACCGCATCCGTGGTCCGATCATCGCCGCCAACGCCACAGTCACCATCATCGGTCTGGCCATGATGGGCTGGGCGCCTGGCATCCCCGCGCAGTACGCGGGAGTCTTCTTCACTTGCGCAGGCGCCAACTCGAACATCCCGCACATGATGAGCTGGCAGGCCAACAACATCCGTGGCCAGTGGAAGCGAGCTTTCTGCAGTGCGACGCTGGTTGCGTTCGGTGGTATTGGAGGCATTGCTGGGAGTTTGGTGTTCAGGTTCGTTCTTCGTGCTTCGTTCTTGGGTCGGAGCCGTGGTCGGCTTCTTCCTGTGTTGTTGAGGTGGGCCATTGCTGACTTATCTCCAGACAACAAGACGCCCCAGGCTACAAGCCAGGACTTTGGGCCTGCATGACCGGCTCGCTGATTATCATCATCATCGTTGCCGTGACGGATATTCACTTTTACTTCGCCAACAAGAAGCAGGCGCAGGGCTTGAAGATCATTGAGCCTGTTGATGGTGTGGATTCTTCGGTGAGTATTCTTGCTCTTGCTGTGTGATTAGTCGAGAGAGCAACGTGACTGACCTGACTTTTGCAGGACAAATTCCGATATACCTACTAGGTTGAAAGCTGGGTTGGATGAAATGGGTGGTTGTTTTTGACACTTAACTTACGAGAAATGAAAGAAGACGAAAGACTCGCGCTGAACGAAGGCATGTGTATATGTACATATACCTATTTGTTGTGCTTCGAGATAGCTTCAAGAAGTTTGAACGCCTCTGTGCTTTCCGGGTGGCAGATCGTGTTGTACTCTCGAGATTGTGTGAACCGTATGGTCTCGCCAGACTTTGGGTGTATGCAGTCTTCTACGGCTTTGAACCACCTTCCACTTTCGAATGTCACACTCCAGTCTAGAAGAAAATCTTGTCAACGGCGATGAAGATGAAGATGAAGTCAGCAAATTGGAGAGTATACCAGTCCTGCCCCAGTCCCCAGTCTAACCCATCACGACTTAGGCGGAAGCTCAACGCCACCGGCGCTTAAAAGCACACAACCGCGCCGCCTCGGTGCATGTTTCCGGCACTGCCAACTGCTGTGTTTGTTGGAATTCTCCCAAGCCAGCTTCGTGACTGGTCAATCACTCCCTCATCACACCGGTGAACCTCTCGGCCCAGCCCGGAAAGCGATTGCACGCCCAAAGTGCCATGCGTGGCATGTTGGTGGACGAAGCTGGCTTTCGTGGTGACTTTGCCGTAGCAAGCGAGCGTTGAAGGATCCAGCCCTTGGCCCATCTTTGCCGGCACAGCAGCAGCAGCTCTCTGCCTGGCCTGCTGCAGACACTCTGACTATGTACTGATGGCCCCTCGCCTGCCTGCAGCCTGCACTGCAGTACCCTAGACTACCTGTGTCTAGCTGGTGCACGGGCGGTGTTGAACGATACCACAGATTCCAACTCGCCTACGACGTGTCGTGTCTGATGCGAAAGTGACTGCCTTACTGCCACCGCCACTACCTACTTACTCTGCCTTCTTCTCTCTGTACACATCACATATCTCTGTCTTTTGCCCGCCCGGGGGTACGGTTAGGTACACCGCGATCTGACATCAGCTGGACGCGACTACAACTCTACGGCGCTCCTGGAAGCTGGTATTCGAGTGCCATTGCACCCACCCATCCTGCGCCTCTGGGTTCCTCAACAATATCTTTCCGTACATTAATATCCGGTGCCATTGTAATCGGAGTTTCACCCTGATTTCAGAGAGATCTGCGCCTCACATCGCTAAGAAGCCAGACTACGCGACACATGCGGCACCGCGGCGTTGTTGGACATATGTAATCTTTAGTTGTCGTCACCTCTCGATCTACCTCACTACCCCCAACGCGCAATACCGTGATGGCTTTGAAGAGCCCTCTGGTACCGTCGCCAACAGGCGGCATTTCTTCTGCTTTCTCGCCATACACGGATTCTCCGAGCTCGCCGCCACCTTTTCCTTCTCTATCTCGGAATGCTTCAAACAGGTACCTGGAGCCTTATCTCATCCGTCATCGAAAAATATCGCTGACACCAGCCAAAAGATCATCTGGCCCAACAGACTCATTGGCACCTCCAGCAAGCCCGTATCCGAGTCAAGTAGAGCCCTCGCCTGTGGACTCCAACGGCACCGAAAGCACCGAAATCGAAGAAGACGCACAAGAAGATTCCGAACTGAAATCACCGTTGCCTGAAGCGGCTCCTAGACTCAAATCACCTGACATTGAGATCAGTAGTCCGCAAAGTGCTGGGAGTGTACGATTTACTTGATTGCTACTGATGTGCGTCGCCTTGCTGATTGAGATAAGCAGGGCAAACCTCAAAAGATTATCACGCAACTGCCGGCTCGCACGCGGTCTGACTCGCAAGAAGATGCGCCACAGTCTGTTATTCATGTCCCAACGGGTTTCAAGGATTTTCGGGAAGGCCAGACGACTCGAGCACTACCTGATGCGGAGCAGCCACCAATTGCACTGCAGTCTCCCACCACTCCAGAAGCAGCCCATAGCCCCAGCAATAAGGTGCGTGCTGTAGAATATCGAGATGAAGGCATTGCTGACTCTTTACCAGCGACCTGCTAGTGTGTCACCCGTCAATACGGATGTTCAGAGATACTCGGATAGATCAACACCTCGAGCTCAGACTCGTAACGACTTGGACGATGACTTGGGAAGACGCCCAGGCAGCAGGAGAACTTCGAGTCTTGAGGGTGATTATCAACCCATCAGGCTGCTCCTGAATGACACTTCTGACTTGCATCGCAGACATACCCGAGTCATTAGGGAAAGACGACGACGACTCAGAACAGTCTGATACTGCTGAGCTCAGCATCAATGGTCTGATGAGCCAAGCTCCGCAAGAGGTGACAGCTTTGCGTACAGCTTTAAGTGAATGCTGGACTCTATGCAACACCCTAGCGAATCTTTCGTCAAATCATCGAAAGCGAACCTTCCAAGGCGCCAACAGGCAAGAGCAGCACGAATCTGCGTGGCTTTGCTGTTGGCGTCTTTGTCAGCAACTTTATTACGCTCAGGATGAGGAGCACACGTCGCAGACCACCCCGACACTGGAGCTATGTCGAGACTTCTGCCAGGCATTGTTCGAAGCAAGAGAGAAAAGCGATGAAGCATCTGACTCGGTGCTACGAGTGAGCTTCGAGCTCAATAATCACCTATACAATACCCACGATAGAAGCCTGCCGGATGCCTTCAACGAACGGACTCTAGACTTTTACATCACACTATGCCACCGACTCGTCAAGTTGCCAACATCACTACCGCAAGAGACAGACGCTCTCCTCCGTGCCTGCTGGTCCTTGGCAGAGATGCTTTTCAGTCTGCGACAATCAAGCCGCGAAGGCGGCTCTGCAGATGAAGAACTCCTGGGATCTGCAGTACAGGCCTGCTGGGATCTATGCGATCTCTTCCGCGAGGGCTGGGCGCAGATTCGCCCTGAGCGTAGCACCCCGCGACCTTCACAGACAACATTTGCCTTCCACTCCTCCAAGAACTCACACGGTTCAACACGCGGCTCCAATACCGAACGCAGTTCCTCCAGTCTCAGCAACCGTCAATATCACGACGCAGCCGCCTCCTTGCCACCAGAAACCCCAACAACAATCTTCGACGACGCCACGACCGCCAACTCTTCGCCCACTGACTCCATTTCAGTCCCCAACATCCTCGTCCTCGGCCCAGCACCCTCGAACAGCACCACAAGCAGCACCAGCAGTAACCCCGGCTCTCTCCGCGGTGCCGCCACTGCCCCGCATCACGACCGCTGGTCAAGCAACGCCAGTGTCCTCTCCGGCTACTCCGAATCCGCTTCCTCGCAACGAACCTCCTCCACTGCCACAGCCGGCAAAACAAGCGAAGAAACCCACCTGAGCCGCCTCCGCTATCTCCTCCTCCGCGCCGCCAT
>Ga0265797_10001277_pt1 | contig 44525 bp, 35 predicted proteins | sample P2T30metagenome_FD_192433 | JGI IMG/M metagenome (GOLD analysis project Ga0265797, IMG submission 192433) | Plant litter microbial communities from East Loma Ridge, Irvine, California - P2 T30 | ecosystem: Environmental > Terrestrial > Plant litter > Unclassified | place: USA: California...
CAGTAGCTTCCCTTTCCAAAGAGGCGACAGTCTGGCAACGTTATCATGACGAGCTAATTGAGGCGGAGCGAAGCAGCGTAAAGTCGGTCGTCTTGTCGTCGCTCTTATTCGCCATGTCGCAGGCCTCACAATTCCTTATTTGTAGGTGGTATCCTCTGCAACTCGGTCTCACGAATTGCCACTAACGAAGCTTAACTAGTCGCTTTGGTGTTCTGGTATGGCGGTAAATTGATTGGCTCGGGAGAATACCAGCCAGAACAGTTCTTCATCTGTAGGTGATATCCTCTGCAATTCGGTCTCACGACTTGCCACTAACGAAGCTCAACTAGGTCTCGCTGCTGTGATTTTTGGAGCACAAAGCGCCGCCAACTTCTTCGGGTTCGGTCCAGACATCACCAAGACAAAAGTTGCTAGCCAAAGACTCATCGGGTTGCTCGGGACTGATATAAGAGAGGAGCCAGCCTCTGACACAAAGCCTAGCGACACGCCCCTATTAAAAGGCCACGTCCAGCTGAAAAATGTTCATTTCTCATACCCCGGCCGATCGGCTGCTGTGCTCGACGATCTGAGCTTGAACATCCCAGCAGGCAGCTTCGTAGCCCTAGTCGGTCATTCCGGCTGCGGCAAATCTACCGTCATCAGCCTGGCCTCAAGACTCTATCACCCAACTTCCGGCTCAATCACCGTCGACGGCATCGATCTCGAAAATCTGGACGCGCACGCCCTACGCACGCAACTATCGGTTGTCGCCCAAGAACCCGTTCTCTTCTCTGGAACCATCCGCGAGAACTTGTGCATGGGACTCCCACTCAACGAAGAAGTGTCCGAAGAGCGCATTGCCAAAGCCTGCCAAGACGCCAATATCGAAAGTCTCATCTCATCACTCCCTGAAGGCTACAACACTGCTTTGGGTAACAAAGGCGTGCAGCTCTCAGGTGGACAACGGCAAAGGATTGCCATAGCGCGAACGCTGCTGCGAAACCCCAAGATCCTGCTGCTCGACGAAGCTACGTCCGCACTGGACTCAGAGTCGGAGCACTTGGTCCAAGAAGCCCTTGATCGTGCCGCCGAAGGCAGGACTACCATTTCCGTTGCGCACAGACTCAGCACTATCCAGAGAGCCGATAAGATCTTTGTGCTTGAGGCCGGTAAGCTGGTGGAGAGTGGTACGCACTTTGAGCTGCTACAGAAGAAAGGGAGGTACAGTCAGTTCGTCAAGGAGCAGGATCTGGGTAGCAAGAGCCCGTGAGCATGAGACTTGCAACTCCTTTCTAGCTTGTATTAGTTACAATTTGATGATGCTATGACAAAACAGCAAGCGTCTATGTACATTCTCATAAAGCACCGGCAGTAACTTTTGCCGCCGCCAGTGATCTGGTCCACCGATGTCAACAATTCGTCTGCAAGAACAAAGATATCCATAACCGGCGCAGTCATTCGCTCCATGCCAACAGCCCTTCCTTTCATAGATCCATCTCATCCCATCGCTAGCGATTGTGCTGATTATCGATCTGCGACAAGACGTCCAGTGAGCGGTTATACCATACAATAAGCTGGACCTCCACCGTCTTTAGCGACATGTTCGGCTTGTCAGGGTCAGCGATGCGAACCTGGTAGCTCTTGATCCAGGAGTCGCACGCAGCGGGAAATCCTTTCATGATCATGTCGACGAAGCGAGTCTCGTATGTGACCGGTCGTTGGATTTGGGCAAGGTCATACTTGAACTGGCGCATCTCGTAGAGGTACTCTGACATGTCTTTGCAGGTTGCAAGAGCGATGCGGTCGTTCTTTTCGTTGGTGAGGATCAGAACATATGAGCCCCCAATCCTGTACTGGATTCCAAGGTGGCGAAGTGCTAGAGCTGGGTTCTGCAAGTCGCCGGTCTCAGCGTGCATAGGCGGGTCGATGCGGTGGTCCCTGACATTTTGTGGTGTAAAACATCTCATTCACTTTCTCTTCAGAAGCGAGCTCAGTTCTGTTGGACCTCCACTACTGCTTCTCATTAAACTCACTGTGATCCAAGCTGAAGCCTCCAGCGATCCATCATCGGCTCGTCATCATCTTCATCATCAGGCTGCCTTTGGGCAAGGAAGCCGCTAGCACTGGGAATCCCGACGTCGGGCGGAGTGGAGAACCGCTGTCTGGATTTTGGAGGAGGGAAAGAAACGGTGGGCGATGCCAGTGGCGGTGTTGTGAGCCGAACGCTCTTCCCAGTCTTCTGCTTCTCCTTCCCCTTGCCTCTCTTGGATAGAACAATCGGTGCAGAGTCTAGCGCAGCAGACACATTTGCCCGCGGAGGTTTTGCGTTCGAGAAGTTACTCTTTGACAGAGTACCTCGCCAACCTGGCCTGGCCCAAAGGCGTTGAGGTATCTCCAAGCAAGCCATCTGGCCCGGCCCAGAACTCTCATGATTCATCACAGGCATAAGTCTCGCGCCTTGAATGATCTCCCGCATCCCGTCGTCGTCTTCCAAGTGACTAACATGGTGTTCGACAGACGTCATCCGTTTTGCGCGCTCGTGCATCTTCTCCTCGATCGTGCCTTTCAGCAGGAGAGTTTCGACAAACACCTGCCGCGACTGGCCGATTCTGTGAGCGCGCTTGATGGCTTGAGCCTCGATGTCCGGACGGCAGACGGGGTTGACGAAATAGATTCTCGAAGCCGATGAGATGTTCAGGCCGTGAGCGGCGTGTCTGACGTCCATGAGGAGCACGCGGTCTTGCGGCTCTTCGTTGAAGCGCACGACGTACTCTGATTTCAGTGCTGCAGCGAGTGACCTTGCGTAAATTTCATGCTTAATATGCAGTAGTTCTAGCATCTGAGCAATGTAGTACGCAATGTTGTCACCTTCATAGAAGACCAGAATCTTCTCATCTTCGTGGTATTTGAGGATCTGCGAGGTGAGGTAACTCAATTTTGCGGACGTGGTGCCCATGATAAGACTTTGCGAGAAAGGCGAGTCGCCGGAGAGCTCGCTGCGTTCCACGTCACTCCATCTTCTCTTGGATGGTTGGCCAGATGCAGTGGCAGTCTTCGCGGGCGCATCATTGACACTGTCGTCTCCGCGAATTTCGCCGCTGCTAGCTCCGGCCACGACTGCAGAATCTTTTCTACCATTCTTCGACGTCTTTGCGCGTTTTGTGGTGTTCTTCTCGCCTTTGCTCGACAACGAAGCCCGCCTCTTCAAAGCAGGTTCGCCGCTGAGGCTGATGTTAGCCTTGGAGAGGGTAGGCTTCGACTCCTTCCTTGCCACTTGGTCCTCTCGACGTCCTTCTTCTGCGCGTTTCATGGCTCTGATGCCGATACCTGCAAGGCCTTCACCCGGATCTTGAAGCCCTATTCTCTCATTGACGTGTTTTTGGGCTTCTAGCAGCTGCGAGATGCCCGTGAGCATCGGAGCCGAGTTGCCACCAAAAGCCCAGAAGTCGGCGCTTTCCTGCGGCCAGTGATCGACGAATACGCCGAGCTCGTGGGATCGGCTTAAAGCTTTCCAACCTAGAGAGGATATGATAGAGTCCGTGGCGTCCAGTGCGTCCGTGAGTAGTCGACGATCGCGGTCTGTGCAGGTGGTATTCGGCTTTTCTAGGTACCCTCTGCTATTCTTTTGGCTTGCTACAATGTCTTCCTCACTAAAACCCGTCCAGAAGAAAGCGCTCTGCCGTAAATTACCGATCAGTTGGTAGCGGGCCTGGGCGGAGTTCTTGTGAAATAGGTAGTCGGCATCTCTTCGCTCGGAAGTGACAGCGTTGGCGGTCAGGACAATTGAAAACAAATTGGCTGTCAGCTTATCGTAGTAAGACGGCTCAAGTCGGATCACTTCGTGGCTAAGTGGCGGGAGATTGATGTCATGCTCAACGTCTTCGGGCTGAGTTTTGACAACCATCGCCTCCAGCGTCCTACGCAAACAGCTTGAGAACGCCGAAAATGTGCGCTTCCGGTGGCTCTCATGTCTGTAGATGTGCTCTTCCCATACCGCGGGCCTCTCGCCAAACCCTTCTGTAGCCCAAGGTCGAATGCGAAGGAAATGACTTGCGAGCATGCCCAGACTCTTGATGGCGCCAGAGGTATCTTCTTTGGGGTTGAAATTTCTCCGCCTATCGAGCACGTCGTCGCGAGATGATCTCGCCTCTGCTTGTACCGCGTTCTGTGCGACAGACATGTCGGCTTCTACTCCAAGCAGGTCTTTCGCAGGCGTACCACTGACCACCCATCGATGATCTGCCATCACAAGCTTCTTTGCCACTGAAACCGCTGTGTTGTTCGAAGAAGAGAAGAAGTGACCTTCGTCGATGATGAGGCGCTTGAAGTGCAATTGCTTCATAGGTGACTCGTAGATATCGGCCGCATTGACACAGTGACAATCTACAGTCCTTGTCGCGCCGATGTACGGGCAAGTGCAAGATGGCGGTCGGGAGAGAAGACGGCGGCCTCGGTCGTCCGATCCATCTTTGACCTCCATCTCAAACCTGCTCCTGCTGAATATGATTACGTCGTAGCCGCGTAGCTCGTCTGCTGCAGGCAGCGCGCTTTTTGGCTCTTCCATCAAAAGTATCCGCACAACACTCTCGTCAACGTGTTTCTGGATCTCTGAATGCCATTGCTTGCACAGATTGCGTGGCACCACGAGAATGGTTGTCGAGGCCAACGTCTTTTTTTGTGGCGGCGGAATGACGGTCTTGCGGTTCCAACGAGCGGGCTCAACGGGGATCTCGTACTCGGGTGGAGCATTCTCAAGCTTTTTTGCGCAGTAACTCATGTCGTCTTGCGAAGCATGCTTGATCCGTTCAAATTCCAACTTCCATGGTACCGACTTTCGATTAATCGCCGATACAGCCATATCGGCCAAAGAAGCGGTTTCCGGCCGTACAACGGGCAAGCTATAGGCTGCAGGCACTTTTGGAAGATGATGACGAGTGGCGAGAATTAGCGATAAGCATATGAGTGTCTTTCCAAGACCCATTGTCTCCGCCAAAATGCCGCCGCGGCTTGCTTCATAGTACCGAGGGTTACGGTGGAAGAGCAATCCGCGTGCCCCGAAAAAGAATGATGACCCATCAGGCGCAGTACGAGGTTCCAGCCTAGGATCCAACATCAAAGTTGACACCGATTCGCGTTGAAGCATCAAGGCTGCTGATCGCCTTTGGTATGGGTATAGTGGTGTCTTGAGGCCTATCAATGCCGAAGCAGGGCTAGGGTCCAGTAAATCTTCGACTGCTTCTCTGGCATATCGTTCTTTGACCAGAGACGGATCAGGACGAGGAGAGGGAAGCTTGTTGAACATGTAGAAAAGCGAACCCTCATCGCGTGCAGCCCAGGTATCGAACCCAACTTTGGCGCCTTCACTGTAGCGGCCAATCCAAGTCTCGGGACTGACGTCTACGCTTACCACTAGACTTTCGAGGGCGGCTAAGAGTCGCCTGTTCTCCCGATCGAAGAATCGAAGGCCCACGTCGCCAGGCAGGACGTAAACGCGACAAATGGTATACGTCGGGTCCTGGCTACTCCGGCCGATCTGCAGTCTGATCCAGCCAGCAGCAGTCAGCTTGATCAAATTCTGGTCTGAAGGAAACCCTGGAGTCATCAAAGTCAGGTTTTGCCATCGAGCTAATTCGTCATCGGATCCCAGCGTGAAGGGGTTGTCGACATCTTGGTACACCAGGCAACCGAGGGCCAGATAATTTGAAAGGTCTGACAAGAAGATACGAGCGTCGTTCGACAGACCGGAGTCATAAGCTGAAGGCTTTAGGAGACTGACAGAGGCGGCTGACGGTGAGTGTGAGGTTTGAGAGCCAGAATCGTCAGCTGGCGTCTGGTGCGGCGCAGGCGTAGAAGTGTGCGATGATGACGCCTCACTGGTAGTTGTGCTTGCCATCGCTGCACAGACTAGACTGTCCATTGCGATGGTCTGATGTATGATCTCAATCCTCGACGAGGCGCATCACTGGCATCAGTGCTGGCATTTTCAACCGACCGGGGACAGGTGCAGGGTGGCGATGAGGATGATTGTGATACAGCGCCAGTATGAATGGAATAGAAGGGGTTTCCAGTAAATTTGTGTCGTCGATGTCGATCCCAGCGTACAACTAACAAGATTCAAGCAAGCCGAAGTGATGGTTCGATGCACTTGAAAGGAACTGATTTGAAGCAAAGGGTCAAGGGCTCATGCCTCAAACTGCAGTTGGCGTGCCGAACACTACGCAGGTGAAAGAGAGCGCCCTTCTTTCTTTGCTTCCAAGTCAAAAACACATTTAAAGTGTTAGTTTCAAACAAATTGGCATTTCTGTTAACGTGTTGCTTGGTTGAGTCTCATCCCGCACAATGTCAACATCTGCAATCAATACATTACTCCTTGAGCACATCCAATGCGATACCAAGTCCACGGACAGCAGCCGACAGTTCTTCAACCCGATAACGAGCATGGCAAGCGTCGCCCCCACGGTCTCTCATCGTCAGGTAAGGAACTGTTTGTTCAAAGCGACGAGAACAGAGACGTTTGAACCGACGACGAAAGGTAGTATCAAGACGATCAGCCTTCGAGAGCGTGCGTTCGTCCTTTGCAGCGAGCGCCTCAGCAACTAGAAGAAGGTACCTGCCGTACAAGTACAGTACACCTCAGCTTTGGCGCCCGGTCCGTGAAACCGTCAAACGCAATCCTGGTCAGGATTCTCAGCTCATGCGGCTGACTACATGTGACGGGTCAGCAATAATCTCGACTGCTTGGGTAACGCGGCTCAGATAGATAGCTCTGCTCTGCCCATACGCACGCATGCACTCTTTCTCACCCGATCACATTGCGTCGTCGTGATATTGCAGCGAAACTCGTAGACTCAGCACCACGCATCTCACAAACATGGCGCTCATGGCGTCTACACTGCTATTCCTCGCCACCATAGCATGCTACATCATCTACCAACGCTCCAAACCGAACACAAAAGGCAATAAGTTCCCCGGCCCAGCAGGTCTCCCCCTACTTGGGAACATCAACGACCTCCCACCGAGCGGCGTGCCCGAGTATCAGCACTGGCTCAAGCACAAAGATACGCTCGGCAGCGTCAGCTCCGTTAATGTTATGGGCATGACTCTGATTATCATCCACGACAAAGAAGCAGCGCACGATCTGCTCGACCAAGCCGCGGCGAAGACTTCAGGTCGGCCGACGATGGTCATGGCGAATAAACTGTGTGGTTACGGGAACATTCCCCTGTGCCAGGACTACACTCGAGAGTTTGTGCGGAATCGGAAGTTCTTGCATCAGGAGCTGGGCACGAAAGCGTCGGCGGCACAGTTCCAGGGGATCCAAGAAGAGGAAGTGGGACGCCAATTGGCGCGGGTGCTGGCGGAACCTGACAGTCTCGTGAAGCAATTCAAAACGTGAGTGCTTGTTCCTGCATCGCTTTCCTCGAGGCGACAAGGGTCTGATATCTTGTTCAGCACCACCGCAGCCACGATTTTGAAAGCGGCTTACGGCTACACTGTTGAATCTCAAAAGCCAGATGTACTCGTGGAAACGATTGACAGGATGATGGCTGAGTTTTCACTGGCTGCTGTGCCAATGGGCTGGGCGGTTGATATCATCCCTGCGTTGCAACATCTTCCGGACGGCTTCCCCGGCACTGGATTCAAGAGGACCGCTCGAAAGTGGCGTAAATCTATCGAAACGTCGGCCTACGTTCCTTACAAGTTTGTTCGGCGTCAGATGGCTGCTGGCAGCAACAAGCCTTCGTACGTTTCGAAGCTTGTGGAAAAGCTGAGCCAAGACGGCAATGGTGATCTCAGTGTCGATGATGAGAAGTCGGTCATTTGGACAGGGGCAAGTCTGTACGGCGCAGCAGCAGACACTACAGTGATTACTCTCACTGCGTTTACCCTGGCCATGATCAAGTTCCCAGACGTCCAGCGCACGGCGCAGGCGGAGATAGAACGTGTCGTTGGGACAGGTCGTCTACCCTCCATCCACGACCGCGAGAAGCTGCCGTATATCAACGCCGTGGTCAAGGAAGCGATACGCTGGTGGCCCATAGCACCAATGGGCTTTCCGCACACGGCCACAGAAGAAATCCAATACAAGGGCTACCACATACCGGAGGGTGCATATTTGCTGCCTGCTGTGTGGTGGTTTCTGCACGACCCGTCAGTGTATCCAGAGCCCGAATCCTTTGATCCTGAACGCTTCCTCCCACCCAGGAACGAGCCTGATCCTGGTGTCGAGGCGTTTGGATATGGCCGTAGAATCTGTCAAGGACGCTTCTTCGCTGACTCTGGCCTGTACTTGAACATCGTGCAATCGTTGGCTGTCTTCAACATAGGCAGGGCTGTCGATGAGAAAGGGAGAGAGATGGAGGTCGACGTTAGACCCAAGCCAGGGATCCTGACTTATCCGAGCGAGTTCAAATCCCGAGTCAGCGTTCGAAGCGGAAAACTTGCTGAATTGATCCGCCGGAGTGACCACCGTGGTTCACAGGAAGAAAGCGACGCCACGCTTCTCGAAAGTATGGCAGCTTAGATCGGATCATTATTATGCATCGTGACAATGCCAGGGTAAAGGACCCTGTGCGTCAAAAGAATGGCACCGCCGAGAGCGATGTTCTACGGGTGATCATGCTCACAGGACCGTGAGCCACAAGTTTGTCGTGTCTTGCTCTGGATGAAGGGTTCGGATCAGAGGCAAATAATGTAACGTAGCCGTCCGTGACTTGAGCACGTTGACTCATCGCATGGCATTGCCAAAGTCAGCACTCAGCAGTCAGCAGCGCCACAATCGTGTTGCGTCTGCCTAACAGTGGCGGTGGCATCTGACCGTTCTGACGTCTTACAGCTGCAAGAAATCAATGGGTGGCCCGTATAGTTCCGTCTTTGCTTTGCCACCGTCGTAAGACTTTCAATTCGCCTTGCGGCCTCTTCGTTGAAGCAAGGTAAGACATTCCGGGCGATGCTCGTGACGATACCGGGCAGGCAACGGTGGGAGGCGTGACGGTTACGGCAGAGGCACAAGAGAGCGATGATGGCGATTAAGGCGAGCAAGACCGAGCTATAAGGGTCGTGCGTGACGCCCGGGCCGGATGGAGTGGAGAATGGGCGTTCTGGACTACGCAAGATTTGTTCCCTGCGCGTGACTAGCGAGACATGCGGACGGAGCCGCGGCGATCTCTATGGTCAGAAGTCGATGGCTGACAGGACGAGAGTCAGGACGCGTCAAGGATCCAGACAGGCGAGGCCGGCGAGGTACTACTGTCAGTCTGTGAGGGAGATGCGTGGCGCTCTGCAGGAACAGACATGGGGTGCTGGAGTACCTCCGTGTCGGTGGATTGTCATGCATGTATGCATGTGTAGTGCATGGCGCTGGCGTCATCAAGCAGTAGAGGATAGATTGACTGCAAAGTATGAGACAAAATCTGGTGGAGATAGATCTGGCCGGCTGGGTTTAGGGAGATCGAGGGTGCAGGACTGTACCTGCGTGGCGGATGTGTCACGTGTCATGTGAGATGGAATGGTGGGTGCTGTGATGTGTGAAGACTGAAGAGGGCGTTGGCGAGGGTGCGGCGAGTGCGAGTGTGCCGACTATTGGCTTGCTAGTCGAAGGTGTTCCGTGGTACTGGAGACTGATGACTGCAGAGGGAGAAAAGGTGGTGGTGGTGGTGGTATGGAGGGACTACGGTATACATACATATTCTAGCGGTAAGTGAGAGCAATATTAATATTGAGAGTGGATGCGTGAGACACATATGCATGCGGTGCCTTGCTCATACATGGACCTTGAACAACACCACCTCACCAACAGCAGCAGTCTTAATAAGTGCTATGTAAGTATGTACCTACCTTACCGACATACATGTGTAGGTACAGCAGAAACAACAGCACACACACCGCAGCCAGCCAGCCTCTGCCTCTCTCTTGCGTCTCCCCCGCCCTATCGTAGCGCTTGCTCGCTCTCACTGGCGCCGTACACGCCCGGCTTCACCTCTCCGTCGGCGGGAAGTGTGCAGCAAACCCTAGTCGCTACACTAAGAAGGACTGAGGTAGCAGCTGCTCATACTAATAACTAGTACGCACCAGTACCTTACTCTATTCTACTGCTGCTGGCTATTGCTGAACTACTACTACAGTCTACTACCACTTGACTACCACTACTTCTCCTCCGCCCTCCCGCTCCGCCGTTCATTGACTGCTGTCCCGGTCTCTATCGTCCTTCGTCTCTACAGTACCTCTCTCCCTCTCTCTATACACCTCTACCTATCTCTCTCTCTCTATCTCTCTGTTCACCTCTCCTCCTCCTCTGCGGTCACTGTGGGCCACAATGGTGACAGCCGCTTCGGTGTACCTTTCTTAATTTCTTCTTCCTCTCCTCCTCCGCCTCCGACTCTCCATCCTCGACCTTCTGTCGCACAGTCGCTACGTTCCGGCACAACCTTCCAGCTTCGCCATGGACCCCTCCCTCAGCACAGCGACTCGCCCTTCCGCGCCCTCGCTGCCCTGGGTCTCCGATCCGCGCGCCCAAGCTCTCCTCACATACCTGCAGATCGCCTATCCAATTGCTCTGATCATAATCTTCGTCACCGCTTTCACCGTCCGGAGCATTCTGACTGCTCGTAATGATAATGATGATACGCTTCAATCCGACCAACTTGGGCCCGGCGGCAAGCCCTTGCCCAGAAAGAGCAAGAAGGACAAGTCCGAGGCAAACACCCTAGACTTCAGTAGAGCACGAAAACTCCTCTTCGTTTCGCTCCAATCCGGCGTGCTTCTGAGCTTGACCGGAAACATCGCCCTGGTCATCTTCCATGCCCTACTGGAGAGGGAACAGAGGTGGTGGTGTGGCCAGGCACCTACGGTAAGAATCCTTCTTCCACCTGATTTGTTTCACTGCACATGCTGACCTCCCAGATCTACCTGATTGGCTCCTTCATGGTTTACGCCCTCCTACAAATTACACTAATCGACACCAAGCCCTCTCCGACCGCCGCACACCTCGTATCATGGACTTGTGCAACTCTCATGGAAATAACCCTGCTGGGTGCCTCTTTTGGGGTCTACACCACCGAACACCGCGAGCCAAAGGTCGGAGACCCGCGCGGCGGTCTCCTCCGAAAAGACATGACAGAATGGGAAATCACCGAGGTGACACTGGATCTCATCCGCGTCATCCTTTTGATCGCACTCGTGGCATTCTACTGCCTGTTCGTATATCTTCAAGGAGCCTCAACGAAGAAGTCAACGGCGGCAGCCCAGGAATCAGAGCGCCAATCCTTGTTAGGAAACCCGCACGCAGAGAATGGTGACGCGCTCGGGCACGCGAATGGCTATGGCACTGCAAATGGATCGCCCAACGGCAAGCCACCGAGCACGAAGCCAGCTCCTGCTGGCTGGGAAAAGCCACAGACAGCTCCCGCACGTAGCTGGTGGGAGTATATTCGCGCATATGGCATGTTCATCCCGTACATCTGGCCATACAAGAACAGAAGGCTCCAAGTTCACTTCGTCATCGCCATCTTGATTGTAATTGCACAGCGTGCTGTTCAGCTTCTTGTCCCTCGCCAAGCGGGAGAAATAACCGACGCACTTGCCGGCGACAAAGGCCCTGTCCACATGCCTTGGAAATCCATCGCTCTGTACATCACATTCCGCATTTTCCAGGGTTCGAACGGACTCTTGGGCGCTGCGAGGCAGATCCTGTGGATCCCCATTGAACAATACTCGTACCGCGAGCTTTCAGTTGCTGCTTTCGAGCACGTACACGACCTCAGTCTGGAATTTCACCTTGGAAAAAAGACCGGCGAGGTTCTTTCGGCATTGGGCAAGGGTGCCTCACTCAACACCTTCTTGGAGTCAATCACTTTCAATGTTCTTCCCATGCTTGTGGATTTGGGAGTCGCGATCGTTTACTTCCTGATCGTATACGATGCGTACTACGCCCTTGTCATCGCCGTCGTCACTTTCTGGTACATTTACATCACCATCCGCATGGCGTCTTGGCGCGCAGACATCCGCCGCCAAGCCACCAACGCCAGCCGTGAAGAAGACGCCGTGAAGAACGACTCCATGATGTCTTACGAGACAGTCAAATACTTCAACGCCGAAGATTACGAGTTCAATCGTTATAGGCAAGCAGTGGAGAAGTACCAGCGTGCCGAATATCTCGTCACCTTCTCTCTGGCGCTCATGAACACCATCCAGAACTTGGTGTTCATGGCTGGTCTCATAGTGGCATGCTTTATTGCCGCGTATCAAGTCACAGACGGCCAACTGAAGGTTGGTAAGTTTGTTTTGCTGCTCACTTACATGACGCAACTTCAAGGACCTTTGAACTTTTTCGGCACGTTCTATCGCATGATTCAGAACAATATGATCAACTCCGAGCGCATGTTGGAGCTCTTTAAGGAACAGCCCACAGTCGTTGACAAGCCGGGCGCCATCGAGATGCCGTCGTGCGAGGGCGAAATCCGCTACAACGACGTGCACTTCACATACGACACGCGCAAGCCTGCCCTGCAAGGGCTAAGCTTCCGCTGTAAGCCGGGCACCACGACCGCTCTTGTGGGTGAGTCTGGAGGCGGCAAATCTACGGTCTTCAGGCTACTCTTCCGCTTTTACAACGCCCAGTCTGGCAACATCCAGATCGACCAGCATGACGCCGAAAGTGTTACCATTGACAGCTTGCGCCGTCACATTGGCGTTGTGCCACAGGACACTGTGCTTTTCAATGAAAGCTTGATGTACAACCTGAAATATGCTCGCCAGAGTGCCACAGACGAGGATGTTTACGCCGCTTGCAGAGCGGCAAGTATTCACGACAAGATTCTCTCCTTCCCGGATGGCTACGACACCAAAGTCGGTGAGCGTGGGCTCCGTCTATCTGGTGGCGAGAAACAGCGCGTCGCCATTGCCCGCACTATCATTAAGGACCCGCGCATCATTTTGTTGGACGAAGCGACTGCCGCCCTTGACACGGAGACTGAAGAACACATTCAGGAAGCTCTGCAGGTACTGGCTCGCGGCCGCACCATGCTCGTAATTGCCCATCGTCTCAGCACCATCACGATGTGTGATCAAATTCTGGTCCTCCACGAAGGCCAGGTCTCGGAGCGCGGCACACATCTCGAACTACTCGCCATGCGGGGCCGATATGCAGCCATGTGGCGCAAACAGGTTCGCGCACAGCGTGCAGCGGAGGAGGCCAAGGTTCTCAAGGACAAGGCCGAGCGTCTGCGCAGGGAGAGCATGGATTCGAGCGCTGCGCGGCAGCGATCACAAACTGACGGCGTCGATGATGAGACTCCTCCTAGCAGCGACGAGGACGAGCGCGCCGCATACCGAAGGCAAAGAGCTGCAACACAAGCAGCGATCAGAGAACAGCAGGCAGTGCTGTCGAGCATGAGCGGAAGTCCTTACACGGCAGTTCCCGGTCTCTCAATGTCGACCGCGCTTGGTCCCAGCGCCACAGCGGCCGGAGAAGATTCTCCCGCTCCTGGCACGCCTCTACGGAGCGGGGCGATAAGATCGCCTTCGCCTGTACCGGAAGAAAGTGCGGCGTCCGGTAAGCCTGCCGGTCACCCTTGAGAAAACACCCGATCTGGTTTGCCTTCGCTCTGTTATTTCGACTCACTGTAGAGTATATGCGCGTTCTTTCCTTCCTTCATCTTTCGTCATTTCCTCCCTCTCTCTTCTCACCAGTGTGTGAACAAGCGCTATCACGGAGGGTTGTTATCATCATCATTTGCATGTGCGGGGAGTTTAATTGGAGCGAAGTTGGACGGTTTACGAAGGGGAGCAGAGCAGAGCATAAGAAGACCACGAGAAGGGACGATCCAGTGGAGGGTTATGGGGCCCGGGACAGAGTTTCTGGAGTTGGGGGAAAACAAAAGAAAAACGCTTTGTTGCCGCTATGTTGCATGCCCGTCATCTACGCGTCTGCTTTTTCTCTGTTGACGTTAGGTTTGTTAGGTATTTACTTACTTACTAGACTACCACTACCGCTTGCCCGTATTTTCGGGCAAGAGTGATAGAATGTTGATGTTATTGAAACACTACCGTGCTGCTGAACTCTCGTGTCGATTCATGTCTTCTAGTGTTCTCGCTTCATCTAGGTATTTTTAAGACATGAAGTGTAAGGTGTTTCGGTAGAAGTGGATGCCAACCGACAAGACTTTAGAAACATATGTACCTAGTCTACCCCGAAATTAACTAATAGCAGATATGCAGATGACAATGAGTGGTCGGCGATGCTAGTAAAACAACCACTTTTTAATTGTTTTGTCGTTAACATGACAGTAAATCAGTTGATCTGGCCGATTCTTATATGCATTCGATCCATAGATGTGCTTGTGGATTGTGTAGTAGACATGCAAACAGCGCGGTATCCCGAGTGTGGCAAGCTGCTGGCTTTGCTCACTTTGGCAGTCACAAGTAAGAGCAATAGTAGACAAGGTACATTAGGTATAGTACCTACCTTACTGTGTAAATATATCGAGCACAAAAGTGTTTGGCTTACGCTTACCCAAACCCTAACCCGAATGACAACTTTACCCACGTCCGCCTGCTCTCTCCCCTTCTGTTCTTGATGGATCTCAATGTTGTCCGTAAAGATAATTGAGTCAGAGAATCTGCTCGCTCGGCCTCATTCCATCTGCTCGTTGGCCAGCGAAGGTACACTGTCTTCCATTAGGTGGAGCTAGCTAAGGTATTTGACCATATATGCGTAGACAAGAGCTAGTCGCTCTGTGGTTTCTGATATGCAAGAATGCTGGGATCGGGTGAATCGTTCGCGCCAAGAGTGGCATGCTAAACATGACCACCTAACCTGGCCGTGTGTATATTTCGCAGGCGCAGCAACTTCTTTCAAAAACCAAACACCATCGCTTTCCCATAGTCGTGGCCCGTTTGAACGGAAAACAGAGGAAAGGCAAGGAAAAGAAGAGGGGTGAAACCGTGCTGAGATCCATGAATCTCGGATTGACCATCACTCATGTCGAACGAGGAGAAGAGAAATCCAATCTTCTTTGTCTCGCCGCTACAAACGTTTCCGCGATCATTTATTCCTCTGGATGTCCAAAACTCTACGCTCCCTATGCATCATCGCGCTGCGCCACCTGACATACAACATGACTGCATCTTTCAGCACGACGAATAGACACCCGCCGACTAAGCTGCGGCCCCATTTCTCCTGCAGCAGACCGCGAGGGGCCAGCCTACCGGAGCTCGCTGTCCACGATGTGGGAAGGGCGAGGCGGAGGACTTCGCCGGAGACCTCAGCGAGAGTGGGGAACGCTAGGGCGCCCATGACGGTCTCTGCTACTGCTGTTGTTGAGAACGAGAGGCGGCGTTCGTTTTGCTGAGGCTGAGGTTGCGCGGCGGCGGGTGGAGCGCGTCGGTTGTCAGGGATGTTGGGCGGTGGAGCGGCGGCTGCGAGATCTGGACGTGGAGGCGCGTTGGGTCCGTCGACTTGTTCGTCGGCGGCTTGAGGGAGTGGTTCAGCACCTACCAGGTCCGGCATGTCGTCTTCATTGTTGTCGATGTTGGCATCGTCATTGTTCGCATCCCAGTCCTCCCAGATGCCGCCATCAATGCGCACCTCGAACATGTTGTCTCCGTCAGCAGGGGCTTGCGCTTGTCCTGCGCCATCTCCCGCCTGCTCGCCAGCGTTGTCTTGCGGCTCAGCAGCTCGAGGTTGGATTTCGCGAATCCACTGTTGCTCCTTCTTTGCCCAGACACGCTCGTAGTAAGTATTGTACGCAGAGCGAAGGTAGGGCAAAACCGCAAAAGCCATACTTGCGGAAGGTGGCCACGCGGTGAAGTCAAGCGGCTTGCCAGATGAATGTGCCTGAGTGGCGAGGAAGAGTACAGGCAATGCTGGCAGTACCGAGTCTGCAAGAGAGGTTCGCGAAAGGACGAGGAGGGGTGTGATGAGTGGCACACCGAGGTATAGACGCCAATGTCTCATGTGCTGGGAAACCTTGTAAAGTAGTCTTGCCAGTATCACTCGAGGCGGGAGGTCGAGGTCGATTGGCGGTGCGACCATCTGCCTCATGAGAGGCCTTAAGATCCGAAAGCCATCCTGCGCCCCAAAGATACGATAGACAGTGTGCATACCTAACGCAAAGTTGCCCTGGACAATCAAGCCCGATAGCAGCGTCAGAGCTCCCGGCCATACCACTCTTGAACCCAGCCTTTCCAAGCCTCTCGCAACATCCACAACGTAGTTCCTCGGCCGCGCCAGTTTGATCTCGCTTTTACACTGCGGACACGTGATCTGTGGTAGAGCGAAAGAGCGGTTCCTGCTGTTCTTTGGCGCTTCCATGTCCGCGATCCAGTCGAGGAGGCACTCTTCATGCGCTACCAGCGCACAGGGACACGGGTCTCGCCATGGGGATGTTTCGGGTGTGTCTTCGTTGGAGTCGGAGAAGCATATCCAGCATTTCTTGACCGGCGAATCAGGCTCGTCGGCCGATGGTTTGGGTTTAGGTGCTGGCGAGTGCTGTTGTGTTTGTTCGCCAGCCGATGTCTGCTCTTCGTGATTGAGTATGACGACTTCGGAGTCTTCGGAGCTGGTCGAGTGCGCCAGGGTTGGCGGTTGCGGTCGTGATTCGGGGTGGCCTTGCGATGCAAGTGCCGGTGTTGCCTGGTGCTGAGAGGGCTGCCTTGGCGGCATAGATGCCATGGCTACGGGTGATAGCGAGGACAGACGTGTGAGGCGAATGATTAGTTTGTGTGTATTCGGTCCGGCTGTACGAGGTTGTCAAGGTTGTCTTGCAGGTTGTGTTTGTTTGCGTTTGCTCATATGGCGCAACAAGAAACACGTCGAAGCCAGCATGAGTGGGAGCCGAGGCGTTCTGTTGATCTCGCTTCACTTCACTTCACACGTCATAGCCTCACGCACATTTTGTTAGAACATACGCGTATAACTCGTTTATGGAAGACTTAGACACACACATGTAAGATCAAAGTGAGGTGTTACTGTGCCGTTTGTATGTTGTGAACCATACCGTACAGGTACGAGCCAAGGTACCAAGTCAATGTCAAATTGTCAATCAACACGTTAAGATATGCGTTAAGCTTGAAGGTAAAAGTGCATTATAGTATTATAATAATTTCCTTCAACATGATATGAGAACATTGGGGCGTAGCCACGTGGTTTTACACCGAACGATAATGCCGACATGTCTGTTTCTTGACAGATCCTTTCAAACGACCACCGAGTGACATGAAGCTCCTGCGCAACATGATCATTACGCCATTTCCCACAGATCAGACCTGAGCCGACCTGACCCGAGCTGATCTAATCAAACCTGACCAGCTCTAATTTTCGAAGTATGCCTCCCAAAGGTACAACACGCCAAATACCAAGAATGCACCTGCGCCGCCAATTGTGACTGTAAAAGACGTCATTAGCATGTCGCTTGACATTCAGATGATATGATGATTCGAACTTACCAACTCTCATGCTCACTCTACCGGCCAACGCCCTCCCTCCAAGAACGGCAAGACCTGTGCAGATAGCATGGCCACTGACAGCGCCGAGCGTAACCCACCAGTAATCCTGACCTGCCGCCATGGCAATCGTAGCAATCTGTGAGCGATCGCCCCACTCGCCGAGGAAAGTCATAATGAAAGTTTGCACCCATGCAGGCGAAAGAAGGAGGGAGAAAAGGTTTGCGAGACCGCCAGAGCCCGCATCACGGGAGCCACCTTTGCTGGGACTCGGGGAGCGGGACGCGATGCCGGATTCGAGGGAGTGCGGGTTGGAAAGCTTGCGGTCCCGGCGAGCAAGGTCGTGTTCTTTCTCTTCCAATTCCTGTTCGACTTCGCGCATCTCTTCGCCGACACCAGCTTCGTGGTCCATCTCGAGACCTTCACGTAGCATTTTAGCGCCGAAGAAGAGGAAGAGGAGAGCAGCGGCGAAGGTTGTAAGACGTTTGGGCAGCAGCGTTGGTGCAATGTGGCCAAGGACTGCGGAGAGGACTGTCATGAGGCCGAGCGCAGACAGAGCGGCGGTGAAGACCACGAGGCGATCATGACGCATGGCCATAAGGGCGGCGACGAGGAATGTCTTGTCGCCAATTTCGGTGAAGATGATCATGGTGAAAGAGACGACAAAGGAATGGAACCATTCGTGCCAGGTCTCGTGGTCGTCCGTTGAGCCGCCAATGGGCAGAGGGTTGCTGGCGCTTGCTGATGTGACTTTCTTGGGGTTTGTGCTTCCTTCGGTATAGGGAAGGGTTTCTTGGAGCCAGGGCTCGTTCGATGCAGAACCTTCTTTGCTGCTGCTACCGCCGGCAGGGTGGGGGATGTTGTGCGGCTTTTCTGGGAGGTCCGTTGGCTTCTCGAGGCCGGCGTTGTAGTCGCCATCTGCGTCCTTCTCTTCTTTCAAGGCCTTCTCCGCCTTGTCGCCTTTGCTTTCGAGATGTTCATCTTCGCTGTGCGGCAGCGGAGGAGCTTCAACAGGACTTTGCGGCTTGTTCTCAACATTTCCTCCTTTGGCCAGCTTTGCCTTGTCCTTTTCGCTGACGCCTCCCTCGGTTCCTGTTGTGCCCTTTTTGGGTTTCACCCTACCCTCATCATTCATGACACCGTCATTCTTCTCTGGGATATCTGCACCCTCGTCCGCAAACTTCTCCAGTAGCGTTGGAAGTGCCTTCTTTGCCGTAGCAGTCGCAGAAAGCGTGACCGAGCCCGTCTGCTCTGGAGTGATGTCGACGAAGGGTCCTGCGTGTGGTTTTCCGTCTAGCCCATCTACGGGCGCATCTTCAGTGCCTACATATCGCCGGGGCGATTGCGTGGCCTTTGCTCCCTCTTGTGCGTCTTGCGGTTTTGCGCGGTTCAGGGCGAGGATGTCTTCATTGGTGAGGGTGTCTTTGGCGGCGACGAGGCAAGGCGATGCCAGCAAAAGGAGCAGCGGTAAAGGTCGGTGGAAGTGCATTGTGAGAGAACGATGGCGAATGGGACTGAAATGCAATGCCAGCTATGTAGAGTGCGTAGGCAACAGCTTCCAGCTGGGCTTCCAACGGCGGTTGCTGTGGGCGTTGGACTGACTACCTTGGTAGCAGAAGGAAGGATGGGTATCCGGAAGCAGTGGGCTATTGTGATTGTGAGTATTGCAGTTGATGGGAAAAGGGAGGGATAATTAACGAATAGAAGAAGAATACAGTAGACGACAATTGTTGGAAGACAGGAAGGGAAGGGATGGTCAAAGATGTGCGCCTGAGTCGGGGTCCTTAGAGAGAGAGAGAGCACAGCAAGAGGCCAAGCTGGCCGGCTCAAGAAAGCCGTCTGGCTCCTGGACAGGGGATGCGTCTAAGTTACAGTAATAGCAACCTAAGGATAATCTGCCGCCCTCCGCGCGCCGTTTCAACCAACCCAGAAGCCTAATTATTACTGTAGGTAATAACAATGACTTGTATGGCACGCGACAGATCTGCTTGACTGCATGTGCTATTTTTGATGTTGTTTAGGGAAGCCTTCTTCCATTCCGCATCATCCGCGTTGTGCGGAGCGTGTCCAAGGGTCATTGCCGGCTAACCCACGCATTCATTACCTTAGGTACTGGTTTGAATACATGTAGATTTGAATTCAACACCCAGTGAGACGTGGTCGTTGCATCTACCTATCATCGTTTTCATAGGGCAGCATCGAACAGAATCATGTGACTGCCGCCAAGCTCCGACCCCGCAGTTTTGCTGCTGCAGTCGGTCTTCGACAACGCGCTCTCACGTCGCGTCTTCTCTTCCTCCACCTCCATCACCACCGCCAATAATCAAATATCGTCGCAACCACCAGCACTGCCATCGTTGTCCCCATTAATCTCTCACTTAGTAGCTAGCCATGGCCAAGGTATCCGCGTCCGCTTCAGGACAGTCGGTTCCTGACGCCGCGCTCGCAAAGACTGCGCGTGCGTCGCGTGCCCAGAGCCGTGAACCGCAGCAGACTCAGCGTCGTTCCGCTCGTAATGCTGGCAGCGCCAGCGTGGAGCCCGAGGCTGATGCTGCTACTGGAAATGCTGTGAACGATGATGCTGTCGGATCTGGTATGTGATATCGTCGCTCGCTCCTAACCCTAACCCCAACTTCCCCAAAAACAAACCCTAACCCCAATCCTCTGGACGTGGCCATGAATGTCGCGAGCACTGCATCTTGGATTCACTTTTCGACATGTGCCGAGGAGGGGCTAACTTATGATAGATCTCTCCGCTGTCCCCGAGGACGAAGATGCCGAAGAGGATGCCGAAGAAGAAGACAACAACATCGATTCAAACCTTCTCGAATCGGACAGTGTGCCAGATCCTGACCATGCCAACTTCGACTCATCTCCTGGCAGAGCATCTGCTATGTCGGGCACCACCGCAAAGACGACTTTCTCACAGGAGGAGATCGAGGAACTTGATCCGGACATTATGCTGGAATCTTTGAAGAAGCTTGACTCCGCCAGTAACGAGCTGCTCGAGGCCCTCATGCCAGAATTCCCACTTAACGTGGACGCCCTCTTCAAGACTCTGAATGATCTCAGCACCCCGGGCACCAAAGAATCAAAGATTTATCAGAAACGCCTGAACGGATTCATGCTTTACAAAGCCGATTTCACTACTGCTCAGGGGTTCATTCGGCCGCAGAATGTGTCTCGTGCTCTGTTTGAAGTTGGCTCGCTTGAGGCCATCCCCGAAGGCGCGAGGCGACCGGACAGTATCATGTACAAGGCCAATCTTGCAAACATGCTTCACATGATACTGGTCAGAACTCGTGAGGCCAATGATGCCGCCATCCATGAAATTCTGGAAAGCGTGGACCAAGCCTTCCCAACAGTCGTGGCTGGTAGCGAATACGACCCCCTGGCCGTGACCTTGTCCATTGCGCTCACTGCGCAGCTCGCTGTTAACAGGATACAGTCCCTTGTCGAAGGTCCCAACTTCGACCCCCATGACGTTGCTACGCGCGCTTTCTTCTCAGAAGACGACAGAGGTGTCGTTACCTACCGCCATTACGGCGCATTGCACCTGGGAAATCTTCCCGAGCAGCAAGAAAAGGCAGCCCTTGACCGCATCAACAGCATCGTCAGTGGAATCAAGGAGACAATCGATGATGCAATCGACCCAACCATTGCGATAGAGAAGCTACGCGCGACTTATGCCTGGGGTGACTTCATCGGGAACGATCTCGTTCCCTATATGGCGGAACGCAAGCGCACGCTCGACAACAAATTGCGCATGGCTGGAGGTATCGAAATCCTTCACTCTGAGGTGAAGGAGTCCGTGAAGAACAAGGACGACTTGAAGGCGCTTGCAAGAGGTCTTGAACAGCTTCGCCAGAATGCTGGCACATCAAAGCCTAGTGCGGGCGCAGCACAGTCCCTGAAAGCGTTGTACCAGACTCAACAGGGTGTGGCTCCGATCGCCCAGATGACTGCTCCCGCATCTACCAATGGCGGTCAACAGATGGGTGGCTATCCCCAGTTCGGTCACACCGGCGGAGTAGCCCAGGACCCTGCGCTTCCAGGCAGCAACTTTCATGAGATGTCCGCATTCCAGGACCTGGACCAGCCTCGCACGGCAAGTGCAGCGAAAGGTAAAGGCAGGGGACGGGGTAAAGGTAAAGCCTTCAATGAGCGTCAGGATGGCGCGCATCGCGTTCCATGGGACGAATCCCAGGCACAGCCAAACCTGGTGAATTACCTTTCGGGGGCGCCCAATGAAAACAGCGTGCTCGGCAAACGCACTCGCGATGGCGAAGAAGAGCACTGGGACCCCACTCAGGACGGTGGCCCGCAGGATGAAGAGGATGCCTTCCAGACTCATCACGTCGACAACGCCGCAGCTGATGCACGACGTCTCCTGGCCCCGAACGCTATTCAAAGTGCTCGACCTTCCCTTAGCCAGCCGCTCCAACTTCGTTCAGAGTATGGCAGCCCTACACAGCAACCCGAAAGGAAACGCAGGAATCCGGGATCCAGCATCCCCACATCCGCAGAATATCCAAGCTCTATCAACCAGGCCTCGCCCCTGCGCCCTCATCCGAACCCGCACATTGCGCCGGCCAGCACACCCCTTGCTCAAGACTACCAATTGGCAGCCTGGAATGCGCGCCAGCACCGCGTGATGAGCCACACGAAACCCGCCCGTGAGCGTCGCGCTTGGTCCGACATGGAGACCGAAGCCCTCATGACCTACATCAACGAGTGGCCCGAGGAAGAAAACCTTCACTACGCCGCCATGAAGCGCAAGGACGAGACCGAAAACGGTCTCAAGGCGCTGGAGGGGCGTACCGCGGAGGACATTAGGTTCAGAGCAAGGAACATGAAAGTCAACTTCTTGCTGGGGAGGAGCCACTATCACTCCAACTGGAATAAAGTCCAGCTCGCCAAGAAGGAGATCGACAAGCTACACTCCAGAGGCGTCATGTACGCGCAGCCCGGGATCAGAGGTATGGGGTCGACCGGCGAGGTTGCAACTCAGCTCGGCGAGCAGAATGAGTAGACTGGAATTGTTGTTGATATGGGGAGTCAAGCTTCTTTGTGTTCATGCCAAGCTATTGAAGAAGTGAAAGTGTTGCTGCGAAGCAGACACCAACGTCCTCTTTTCTCTTCTCGTATTGTTCGGATCGTTGGGGAAATCGTAATGCTACAGGGCGTTTTTTTCTGGGCGCTGTTATACAAAATTGGTATTTGTATTGGAAATTCTATCTCTGTTCATACATTTGGACCTTCTCCTTGCTCTCGCTGGTTTTGGATCTCGTCGTACACGAATTGAAGTGCCCATAGACAACGAGGAATGTTGTCCATAACTGGCACAGGAACATGGGACGGGATACGTTTACGATTATCGCAGAGTCTCTGCACTGCTGCTCACGAGACGCATTTGCACATTTCCCTGGATACGCCCCGAACGATTTCCATTCGTTAATTAAATGACACATCACTATCTATGCTGGCACTTTTGTGTGCCTCGGACAGCGTGTCAGCTCTGGACTCTGGAGATCTCCAACTCTGTTGGTCAGGCTCCTGTGCAGGTCATTAGAAGATCAAGGGTAGTGGAACAGAGCATTCGGCCCCATCTTCGAGTCGTTCCCACGAAAACCTTCTCCGAGGCCCGTCTCGCGTGGGGTCTGACTGCGGTAATAATACAAGGTGCGATGTGTTGCCGAAGATAAGGGAAGTAAACACCGCGAACTGTGCGCAAACCAGCGTAGCAAAGTCGGAATCAACTGAGCAAGCCTACGTATCGCGAGAATTCCAGGCTGATAATCGTTCACTCCTCGTCGTCAGCAGCGCTCGATTTACGAGGACGGCCTCTACCCCTCTTGGGTGTCGTCGCTTCGACAGTATCGGAGGAAGCCTGCGCCTTCTTGGGACGACCTCTGCCCTTCTTTGCAGAAGAGGCAGCTGGGTTGGCGTCGGCGGCATCGTCGTCGGCATCGGCAGCCACAGATTTGCGAGGACGACCTCTAGCCTTCTTCGCCGGCGTGGCAGTCGCTTCGACTTCAGCTTCTCCCTCGTCCTCTGTCTTGACTTCATCGTCGTCAGCAGCTGGGAGTGACTTTCGCGGACGGCCTCTGCCCTTCTTCGGCGCGGCGTCGGCTTCGTTGTCGTCTTCGGCAGCCTGAAGCGACTTGCGAGGACGGCCTCTAGCCTTCTTCGGAGCGGCTTCGGGCTCGTCTTGCTCCTCACCGTCTTCATCAACAGGAGCAGCCTTCTTCGGGCGGCCTCTGCCTTTCTTCGCGGGAGCTTCGTCTTCTTCGTCGGCGTCGGCAGCCTTCTTGCCACGAGCCTTCTTCGTAGCGGGTTTGGCAGGCTCGTCGTCGTCGTCGTCATCGTCAGTAGCCTCCGTCTTGGCGGAACGACCGCGTTTCTTGCCAGTAGATTTCTTCGAGCCTTTGTCATCGCGCTGAGAAATGTTAGCAAGCTGTGACGAGCGGAGACCGTTTTCATGTTGCCGGCTGAACATACCCCTAGAGAAGCCTTTTCCTTGTCCGTGAGGAACATGCCTTGTCTCGACTTTCCCGTATAACGGTTGCATTCGACGTCCTGGAAAGTTGACTGTCAGACGTTTGATTCCAAAGCTTTGCGGGTGACTAATGAGGAGCGACAACATACCCCATTGAAATCGGCATCGTCAACATGGCCTTGCTGCAGAGCACGTTTGACTGTCTCCTGCACTTCCTCGGGAACCTCGTCGAGGCCGTCGATACGGTCAAAGTCTTGCTCGGCTTCCGCCCACCAGTTGTGAATGACCGGAGGCGTCACGCATCCCCTAGAAAACAGGTCAGTTGTGAACGATACCAGACATGGGTTCTTGTTAGACGCGCTCTTACCAGTGACGCCATTTCATGGTCTGGTGATCTTGGACTGTGGTCAAGACTCCTTGGCGGACCTCGCCTTTAGCAATTTTGAGGTTTTCGGTCTTGCAGTGAGGCGCCGAACAGCCAGCTCTACCGGTGGGTGATATCTCTACGTAAGTTAGTTACTGTGACCAATATTCAAAGTTGTCGTCGCAGTCTCTTAGCTTGTGGACGCACCGATGCGATAAGGCATTTTGGATGTGTTTCGCGATCCGACGCGACGTGACGCGTTGATGACGGTTTCGGGCGACGATTGACCTATATTCACACGAATTCTGACGATGCGATGGTGTCTGGCAATAATGTACGGAAGAGTGTGGTAACTGCGAAAGGGAAGAAAGAGATCGCGTTGTTTGTAACTTCCAACAGCGACGTCAAGTCTGGTCAGGCACTCAATTAGGCAGCCAGACATCTGGCGCGCTGGATTTGGACGCGCTGGACGCGCTTCGGAGATCGGTGCACGCTCGGTCTTCCCCATTCGGCGTCCTTCCGTCATGGAACTTGCAGTGAGCGCGAGTCTTGAGAAAATTGTGGCGAGCTTCTTGTGTTAACACCTTTGTCTGTACACCATGCTCTACTAAGATACAGATGATACACGGTGCGCTACGAGATGGGAGACGAAGGGCTGCCAATGCTCCATCGACCAAGTTTTCTTTCATTTGCTCGCGACCGACAGCATGGCCGTCACGAGCCTTCACGCATTCGCCTGCTCAGGGGGCCTTGGCCAGCACTTCCGCCAAACCAGACATCAGCAGCGCCCATGAGACTTTGAATACTGGTATCAATCAGGGATTGCCTAACAAAAAGTCCTCTGCATCTAAAAATCAGACGCTGCAGTACATCGCCCGTCTGGACTCGTGTTTGCCGCCTCACCTCCGAAGCCGCGAAGATGCATCAGCGAGCAGTGCAATCGCTTTCACTCCAAAGGCTCCCGAAACGGCCAGGCTTGCCCTTGACGCAGACAGGCATTTCAGTGGTTTCCTGACTTGGTTGGCGATCGATCAGGGACGTTGGAGAGCCGCTGTGTGGATAGTGAAGCTACTGGTTGAGCACTTTCATCCAAAGTCGCCGCTGTCGGATCGGCTTTCTCACACGATTCAGAGATGGAATCTGCAAGATTCACTGGATGAAGCGGTCAAGAGCCCTCTGTACCTGGCGCCCCAGTCAGGTGAAACCACAACGCCACACATCCAGGCCTCTTCTGCACCCAGCCTGCACGAACTTACAGATGACAAACCCGAAGGTCTGGCCCGATCCGAGGTTCTACGACACAATGTCCTTGGCATGGTATGGCGTGACATTGGACGCTTGATAATAGCGTGTGCCTCTGACCACAACATCGCTGGCGGAGAGGTGAAGCCCGATGTCCTCGAGATGATCGCTCTACTCCATCACTACGAACTCATGCCGGAATCAATCTACACTTACGTTCCTGCGGAAAGTCCAGATGCAATTCAACAGCCGCCGACTCTTCATCTGCTCTCGACCCGCATTTTCACAGCGTTGTCCGATGCGACTTGGAGGGCTCGCGAGATGTCGGCTTTGGAAGAAGCAAAGAGGCAAGGCGGTGGTACTGTGGGCTTGGAAGCAAGAGGTTCATCTTACCGCGTCCGAGTTTCTGGAATTAAGCCTGAAATCTGGCTCGAACTTATCCTCTGGTCCTGCTTACATGGTGGTTGGATCTCAGACGGCACTTCTTTGCTTCGTTCCCTTTACCGATCAAAGGCAGAAGAGCAATGGAAACCGATCTCATGGCGAGACTCTCTGAACGCGGTCATGCCCTTTGGGCAAAAAGACTTGCTCGACTGGGATGGCATGAAGTTCATGTTCGACAACCGTTCAAGTGCGACTATGGATGGTGTTGACATGGCAGGGTTGCGTGTCGACAAGACCGTCAGCAGCGAAATCGTCAACGCGTACATTGATGCCCTCCTCACCATGGTCAACACAGGTGTTGGCGCTCGTGGCATATCTTTGAACTTAGTCATGCGCTCCATACGCTTCCTCCAGCAGTTTCTACAGAGAGCTAATCTAAATCTTGGTGGTGGTTCATGGGACGCCATGATGATCCGCCTGGTCGAGTCTGGTAGCATCGATGTCGATCGTAATCCGCACATCGTTCAACAGCTGATTGGCCTATCGCCTCGCATTGGCGAAGAACTCCTATCCCGGCGATCGCAGATCATCCCGGCGTACGTTTTGGACGGCAGCGCAGCAATCCTCGGCCTTCTGCACCGCGCATTGCACGCCGAAATTAGGAACAGCAACCTGGAAGGTGCCTTGAAAGTGTTCAAGCTGCTACAGGAAAGAGTCGACGACGACCGTCACCAGTCTATCAACGATTTTTTCTCGCACAAGTATCCATTTACCACGGCGTCTGACCCGGCATCGAATGTGCGTACGACCAGCAACTTCTCCAGTATCGACTACCCCTCGTTCTCTACTCAAATACCACCTGCGACCCTCGCCGCTTTCCTTGAACTCGTCACGAATAATAGGTACTTCGATCTCGGCGACTGGATGCTCGGAATTGATAACACCGATATTGATGGTCCGCTCATCCCTTCTTCGCTCTACTCCAATCCGCTCATATCCGCTTCCATTGTTCACCACGCCACTGCAACCAACAACACTCTGTTACTTTCAAAGATTACGGTATCGGGCACCGTACCGCGGGAAGAAGGCAACCCGACGATCCCACGAGAAATGCTACAGGCCTTCTTCAACACCCAGATCGAGCTGAGACGCTGGGACGCGGCCATAAGGATCTTGGAGTACATGCGTGACATGCCGGATTTTGACTGGAGCATAGCCAACGCAGCACGCGTGGCTAAAGCGATGATACTCACGCAACACCAGGGTGCACCGGCCGCCGGTGAACCCTTGCCCGGCCGCGCCGAAGACATCTTCTCGTCCTTACTCCAAGGCGAATACGGTAACGCGCAACTTGACGCCACTAATTACAAATCCTTCGCACGAGTCAATACGTTGTGTGTGGTCCTGTCGTCTGTCTCGTCCCATCTCGCCGCTCGAGTGCGTGCAATCAGGCCTTTGCCCAAGCACTTCAACTTCGTACTCAGCGTGTCAGCTTTCAACGACATCCTCGAAGCAGTGGTCGCCACCCAAGGAAGTGAAGCAGGGCGCGCGCTCGTCGACAGATTCGCGACTAAGGTCAAGGCCGGCGGAAGCGAACGGAAACACGTCGACGCCGACGAAAACACCACTTCCGAGCAAAGCGACGTGGACGACACTCTGCCACAGCCTACCATGCCTCGCTTCCTCCGCCAAGCAATCGAAGCCGACAAACTGCCACGAGCCAGCATCCCGATCCCCGACGGGCAGTCCGTCGCGATGTACGGCTACTTCCAGAGACTCGCTCCAACAACCGTGCGCATCATCCTGCGGCAAGCAGCACGCGAGCAGCGCGAGCTCAACCCAACATCGTCGGCGTCGCTTGAGATTTTCTCCTGGGCGCTCTACACTCTCCGCCACTATGGACACGATCAATCTGTGGTCTGGGAAGAGTTGCGCGAGAGCAACATCTTGTCAAGCGATGAGACGTCCAGAATCAAAGGACGGGCCAATGACATGTGGAAAGAACGAAGGCGGGGATTGTAAAAAACAACTGTATAATCGGGTGCTCTGTGATGTGTCTTTCTTTAGCGCGATCTTATTTATTTTGTCCATAGACATCTAGCAGTTGAAATTGTAAGATAGACCTTGGAAAATAATGTGCCTTGTGGTGGCACTTGTACCCGCATTCAGTCCTCGGCAGACCTTACAATGTACCGCAGGCAATCATGAACATCGATCCAGAGCGACACCCAACCACGGATTCTTCGAGATCAATAAAAGAGAGGATTTTGGGCTGGATTCGAATGGTGGCATTCTTAGCTGGTGTGTTCAGTAATAATAGCTATTTGATGCCGCAGCCGCTGCTGCAGCCGCTACGTGATTCTGTGTTATTGGAACAAACTTGATGGAAATGCGGTCTTTCAAAATAATAATGCCCGACGTGTATCCTACACTATTCACCCACCCGCGACCTTTGAAAAGTCTGTGCATCGTCTTGGGTGCTTTGCGCCTTCTCACTGCGTGGCCTCCCAGCGTCTTTCATTGACGTCAACATCCACGGCACCCTTAGCTTCAATGGCCGCAGTGTTGCTAGCAACAGACTCGATCGGGACCGGGCGGATGGCGTCTTCGTCGTCTTCAAAGTCTACTTTTGTATTCGAGGCCGAGGTTGTTGACAGGTAGTTTGGAGGCGGAGCAGAAGAGGAACTCTCGCCGCTATCTCCCCTTCCCCTTCCTGGTGCGAGGGTGGTTTGAGGGAGGGGCAGAGCGGCGTTTTCGATGTGCTCGTCGTTGCCTTCGGATTTGGACGATCTGCCTTCAATCTCGTCTTCTTCGCCAATCATAGCGGCTAGCGAGCGGAAGTTGAAATTGGGTTCTGCAGGTGGCGTGTCGGTTCCACTGTCCGCTTCGGCTCCCAGCCCTGGTGTTTGCACGGCAGAGTCATCTCTGTCGGTGAGTGAGGACGCAACGGATGATGTGCTGGTGGCCGTAGCGGTCGTCTGGAGCGGTGTCGGCAGAGGCAGGACAGGCGGGTTCGGAGAGACAGTGCGAGCTTGTGGTTGAGCTTGCTGCCCGGTCAGGTTCGCACGCGATTCCTCCAAGTGACGGGCACCGGGGTTGTCGCGAATCTCGGTATTCGAAGTCGAATTCGCCTCCGTGATTGGTTTGGGACCTTGTGCTGGAGCCTTGCCTTTGCCCTCCATTTCTTCGGAGACTTCTGCTATACTGGCTTGCTGCTGTCCCAAGTTGCTCGTAGACCTTGCCATGGCAGTGCTCGTGCCCGACGAGGCGTAGCTGTCATTTGATCCAACCGGATAGAGAGAAGAGCTCGAGGTGCTCGCTGATGGCCCACTGTTCTTTCGCGCCGCTTTATCAGCAGCCTTCGCCTCTTTTTTCGCCTCCTTGGCTATCTTCTTCCCTTCCTTGCGCGCTCCCTTCTCGGCCTTCCGAGCCCGATCCTCTTCGGCAGCGAGAGAAAGGCGGATAGCCTCCATCATCATAAGATCTTCCAAATCCTGGACCTGCGCGCGTCTACTGCCTCGGGTCGTCGAACTGGTACCTTCGCCTCCAGTTGGGGTGCCACTACCACTTTCACCGGGACTTTCGCCAAACATCGTCCTCCGTCGTCGGCCGAATGCTGTGCGAGTGGCCGCGCTATCGCCTTGTGCGCCACCAAGCATGTATGCTGCATTGTGCAACGCCGTCGCAGCTGCGCCTCGTCGCAACGCATGAGACCGTGCGTCGGAGAGTTTCTTCGCCCAATCTGGTCGCACGCGATCTGTGGTGATGACTCGAGATGCTGTAGCCGAAAGGGACGTAGTTCGCCGCCTGCCAGTGGTCGGCAATGAAGTTTGAGAAGACGTTGGCGAATTGGACTGGGCCAAAGGATTGTTGCTGTTTGCGATAGACGTGGAGTTCCCAGTCGGCTTCGAATATACTAATCCCCGGCGGAAAGACGGTGGCTCGTAGGTAATTCCAAACTCTGGCATCTTACAGAATGGACAACATGCAACTTCAGACACCAGCAGTTCTGCCTCTTCCTCAGGCGGTCTCTGCTCGCCTGGTTGTTCATGCTCAGGCGGGTGGGGATCTGGACGCTTGATTTGCACGAAACATTCTGAACAAATGGGCTGGTCGCAGCATCGGGTTTTGTTCAAGTACGGAGGGTAATCGAGGAAACAGATCGGGCATTCGAGCGGTTCGCGATATAGGTACGCTTCGATTGGCAGGCCAGAAACGTAGGGATCATGAGGGAGGCGGAGCTCTGGAGGCGCGGCGTTGTCCCCTGAGGGTGACGAACTCTTCGATCCAGTAGCGAATGAGGCGAGAGTCTTTGCGCGTCCACGGAAAAGCTGGCTGGCGCTGGAACTACCATTTTCTTGACGGCCGGATTTGTCAGACTGGTTGGACTGTGATCGTGCAGTGATGGGAACAGTCAGACTGTTGATGTTGACGTCGGAGCCGCGTGGATTGTTGCTCTGCGTGCGAGCCATCTCTGGTGGGATCTCATCAGCGGCAGGAATAGGCAGGCCTCGAGCCGCGGCCACTAGTTGGTGCTCAGTCCATGCGCTGGAGTGGTTGTCGAGACCCTTCCAGAACGGAGCCAGCCTTCGTTCGATCTGTACAGCACACGTGTTAATGTTGTGTTGTCACGCTCCACGTACTAGATTCTCACGTACCTGTAATTGCCGCACCACGGGCTTGCTGTAATCCTCCGGTCCAATATATGTACCTAGCGTGACTAGGTAGCCTCCGTCGACGCTCTCTTCTTGCATACTCCGTTCGCGCTCCTTCAATCTGGCCTGCCTCTCGCGTTCCGTGCGCCTAGCTTCCTTCTCTTGCCGAGTCTCACGTACACGCTCTGGTTGTGGTTGCTCCTCGCCTCGATTCCGGCCCAGGTGTAAGAAGGATAAGTCATGTCTGCTGCCGCGATGACTTCGGTTGTCGCTGGGTCGGCCGCCATATATTTGGGTCACGAGGCGATCGTGGGTTGCTTGTGAGGATGCAAGAGTCGGAGAGGCAGGCTCACTACTCCTGCGGGCGGTGCGGTGTGAGCCAGCGTCCTTGGATGAGCTGTTGCCCATTGTGGGTGGGAGAAGTCGAGAAAGGTCGAGAGAGGAGCAGCGTGGATCGACGGTCTGCAGTCAAGGTGGATTCGCTGGATGATCAGATTTCCTGGGGCGGAACCCCAGAGTGGGGTTTGACGCAGTCGGTCGGAACAATGAGGAGTCGGAGGGAAATAGCACGTGGCCGGGCCAGCAGCATTGGCCAGTGTATTGAAGCGATTGTCGGTGTTGTGTTGTTGTTGGATTTGTGGGCGTTGTTGTTTGCTGGGACAGTTCTTGGTGGGTGGTGGTCGGGAAGGTGTGGATAGACGATGGAGGTGGAGTGGAGGTGGAGAGAGGCGGGTGCGCGGACGGAGGGCTTGATGAGCTTGACGTGTTGACTTGATAGATGTGTTCGGGTATTGGCGGGAGGGAGGGAGGGAGTTAGAGGGAGAGAGCAGTATTGTTATTAGTAAACAGTGTGGAGAAGAAGGAGGGAATTGATTGATTGATTGTTATTGATTGATCGATCGAATCCTGGATGTAATAATGTCTATAACAAAGTCAAGCCTCAGTGAAGTGGCTGATTGAGGTGTAAAGGGCTGGGTGCTGCTGGCCATGCCATGCCATGCCACGCCTGTGCCTGGTGATGCCATGTGATGCGCGGCAAAACCAAGGTCCAGCTTTCTTTCCATGCTTTTGCTTGCCTTGTTGGGGGGCACACATCATCCATCCCACCGTGCCAGCTTCCTTATCTGCAAACACGATTGCTACACCGCCGACTCCTTACATTGTTCACTCGTCTCACAGGCACAATACCCTGTCCGCCCTCAAACTCTCGGTCCTACGCGCGTACTCTCGCTGGCATACATACAAGCATACAAGCATACAACTGCACAGCGAGTCCGACATCCCATCCGTCATGAGAACATGATATGACGTGTCCTATGTCATCCGCCATCAGACCTTTCACCAATCCCCGTCGCACATCAAAACTCAATCCTCAAACTCAGTCCCCAATCCAGCCAAAGCTTAACCACAACAAGGCAAAGCACGTTATCATTCATATCGTTAAACCCGTAGCTCTAGAAAATCTCGGCAGGAACAAAAAACAAAGCGACAAAGACCATGTATATGCCCAGCCCGACTCCATGAGTATCACCGTGTCCTACCATCCAAACTTCTCCACCGCAACCTCGACCTTCTTGCCCTCGCTCACCATTTCTGCACAGCAATTCCGTGCGGTGCGATTCATGGAGTCGGGCCCGGAACACATGACTCCAACCCTGCAGCACCCAGCATTATTGCCCGACGCTGCCAACTCTTCAACAGTGCCGCGCACGAGTGCTGCAACATCTGGTCTGCCAGCTGTTCGAGTGGGAGGCGGTGTAACAATATGCATGCCCAGAGACGCAAGCTCATCCAACCGCTCCTGCCCAAGCCAGGCTCTATGGTCTGCCTGATGGACAATCCAGATCAAAGCAACTCTACGGGCTGGCTGAGTTGAAGTCGCTGCTTCTGGATCACTGTTGCCACTGCTGCTGCGACTTGAAGGAGCCGGTTGTAGCAAAGCCCACAGCATCGGGTAAGCAACCGCAATGCCCGAGCCACCCACCACAGCGACAGCAACGTCATTCGAGCGCAGCATGTCGAACGCGTGGCTGGAGCCATACGGACCGTCAAGCCTGACGTTGACCGAATTGTGAGTTTCGGCATAGATGAGAAGGTCGCGGGTGAAGCCGTCCAAAGCTCGAATGATGAGATCGAACCAGGCGTGTTGTTGATCGCTTCCTGGAGCAGCGGAAGCGATGGTGAACGGATGTGCCTGGAAGACGTGTTTGCGAGCCAGAGAAGGAATAGTGAGGAACACATGCTCCGCAGGTGCCCAGCCCTGGTGCATACTCTGACTGAACAGCGTGTTCCAAAACCTAGAACGTTTGGGTGCGACGGGCCAGTTGGCTGACAACAGAACTGTATCGCCGTCGGGCATGACTTTCAGGTCCGCTTTGAATTCTCGACTCTTGACCAGAAGGCGGAAAATGAGTCGATCCAGTAGGAAGATCGCCAACGTGACACGAACGTAAGGTTTGCTGCCGCGATGGTGGTAATAGAGGAACCCGAGCGCACCTGCTTGCAAGCCCACATGCAGGCCCAAAAACAGCTCATACCACCATTTTCGGAAACTTGCCAGACTGGTGGCATACAGAATCTGGTAGCAGAAAAGCGTGATGAGGCCGAGATACACAGTCGATTCCGTCAAGAACCAGCGCAGAGACCTCCCGTCTGGTAAGAAGAATGTATACCAAACGATGAACATGCTGACTGTGTGCAGAATAGCGACGAAACACAGCCATTCGCCTAGCCGTCGGTGCAGAATGTTGAGGTGTTCGTAAGAGTAGCCTGTAAGTAGGCGGAGGGGTTGGTTCTTCGCTCCGAGAATGTAGAGCCATGGCAGGTTGGCGGCGAAGATGAGAGATACGCGGTCGGAGAAAACGAGTGTCAGAGGAAGCTCCCATACGATTCCGACGACCGAGTGGAATATGTTGATAGCGAACAACGCGAGAATGAGTAAAGTCGTGGAGTTCTCGGGCAGGGTTTTGTTGAAGAAAGGTACGGGTGGTGGCTGGTACATCAAGAAGGAATGTATCCTCGAAGTTGTTGTTGGCTTTGTGATATGTCTTGATAGCAGGGGTGTGTGATCGTGTGGCTTCCAAGAATGTTGTGGACCGCAGTTATCTCCGATGAGCGTGGTACTGCTTCCGGACGACTCAGATCCTTCACGCTTGCTGCGTCGTTCCCATAGTTTCCCTTTCAAAGCGATGTCCAGTCGTGCTGATCTCCTCGGCTGCCGAACGAGCTGGACTGCCCTTCTCGACCTTGAGTACTGATCGATCCAATTCCAGACGGTGAAGAACAACACAACGCCCACCAAAGTCGCTTGATAATGTGATATGGCCCATTTCGTAACCTGTATGCCTTCGATCATCTTCCGGATGATCTCTCTTCTGCTCTCCTGGTCGGTGGCCGTTGCGGAGACATCGTCCGACTGGGCAATAATGCGGTCTAGGATCATGGCGGTTTCACGGGTGGCACCAGGCCTTCTGGGCTGCGACGAAGCACGCAGGAGATCTGCTCGTAAAGAGGGCAGTAAATGTTAGACATGACGAAGAAGTCGAGGACACACAAGCAAAACATCGACTCATTTGCATACGGTCAGGCGGCCGCATAGGTGGCATGCCCAGAGGTTCGGGCGGCAGAGGTCGCGTTTGGAAACGTAATCTGATTGATCTGATAAGAGATTTCCGAGGCCGTGCACCTCGGCAGCCGAGAGTCGAGCTTTCGATTCGATGGGACTGCATGTATGTCGTGTACTTTGAAGTGACTCAAAATATTGAAGTGGACGTACAAGCGATTTTAGCAGATAAGCTATACTACACATTTGAATATTAGTGTTGTCTGTTCAAACGGCTTGGTCGAGAAGACATCCGGCGCTAAGGAACGACCTCAACACTACTGTAACAATGGTATCTCTCGCAGAGCCAGCAGTCGGAAGTCACGTAACTCGACCAACATCGCTCAGACCAAGATTGGTTTGAGATTTTCTGGAACTGGGACTTCAGGTTGTGAGTCTGCCGTGTTGTTTATCTTGGGATCAAAGTCATCACGTGACTGGACTCAAGTGAGTTGGGACGGGAAATCGAAGAAGCCATGCCCTGCCAGCAGCGACAGAAAGCTGAACCAACTTCCACAGTCGCACGAAACAACCAAGTCATCTCAATCATCTCAGCCACGTGCTCTCACCGCCGTCCGCCCACTTGGGCCCGATTGCTCGCCTTGCCAACTGCACCATCGGATTCCCGGACCCTTCCCTATCGCAGCCTGGAAGAAATTTAGAATGTTATCTCAGCCAATCAAAACACCAACACCCCTGCGCCGTGGATCATCTAGATCTATGGCGTCAGCTTTAGTGCATTTCGCGCGCCCATCGACTAATTTACACTCCGGTGGGTGGTGAGGAAGTGGGATGTCCATGCGCATTTGTCAACACGCCAGACATATCATGGCGTATGCTATTTTCCTGCTGCTCCAGATGCGACTTGGGTGTCCTTGACCCTGCTGCCGGCTCTTTACACCCTGCACAACTTCACTGGAAGATTTCTCGTTGGGACGGCATACTTTGCGGCTTAACTGGATCCGAGACCGAGACCTACCTCATACCAACCACCACAGAGCAATCGTCGGACCGATAAAGATCAATTCAATCGAACGCTCGAGTCGGCTACGATCAGCCGCGGCGCGTGAGAACAAAGAAACAAGGAAATTTATTGCTACAACATCCCAAAGCAACGAACAACCAAGCCACTACACTGCCGCGCAATCATGGCCGAACCTCCCAAACTTAGCAGCATCCTGCCTCCTCTGATCTTCGGGTAAGTCAGATTGAAACAACACAGGCACAGCAAGTGTCACTAACAATCTTCCAGAACGGCAACATTCAACTACCAGTATAATACCGACCCGTACGAGCTCGACACAACAGGCCTTGTGCAGCAAGCCCTGGAATACGGCATCCGCGCCTTTGACACGTCGCCCTACTACGGTCCCTCGGAAGAGATCCTCGGCGCAGCACTTGACACACCTTTCGTGCGTGCCAACGTGCCGCGAGAGCAGTACTTCCTCCTTACCAAAGTCGGTCGCATCGCCGGCAACGAGTTCGACTACTCGAAAGAATGGGTGCGCCAGAGCGTCGCGAGGAGCTTGCAGAGATTGAAGACCGAGTATCTGGATGTGGTATACTGTCACGATGTGGAATTCGTGACTGAAGATGAGGTGATGGAAGCTGTCAGGGAGTTGAGGCGGATACGAGACGAAGAAGGCACAATCAAGTACGTCGGAATCTCCGGATACCCACTCCCGGTCCTCTGCTCGCTCGCGCACAGAGTTCTGGCCGAGACCGGCGAGCCGCTGGACGCCGTCATGTCGTACGCAAACTTTACGCTTCAGAACGAGCTTCTGGCGACAACCGGCATCAAGCAATTGAAGGCGGCAGGCGTCGATGTTGTTCCCAACGCTTCTGTCCTCGGCATGGGTCTTCTCCGCCGTGAGGGCGTCCCAATCGGTAGCATGGGCAACTGGCATCCTGCCAGCAACGAGCTGCGCGCCGCCATCCGGAGAGCTTCCGACTTCTGCGACCGTCACGACGAAAAACTCGAGGTCGTGGCCATACGATGGGCACTCGAAACGTGGCTCCGCACCGGCTCTACTGTCGGATCGCGCGGTGATCCTGCCTCGGGTGTACCCTGGACGCCAGAGCCTATATCATCCCTTTCCGGCAGCGACAAACTTGGCGTCAGCGTCATGGGTGTTTCCAAGAGCAGCGAGTTGGAGAAGACCATGCAAGTTTGGCGTTCCATCCTCGATGGCTTGGAGGATGGCGAGGAGACTGCGCGTCGTGCTGGTCGCTGGACAAGAGATCACGAGTGGAGTCTGAACCGCCAGCGGGCAGTGCAGATTCTGGCAGACGGGATTCGTGAGCATCTCGATGAATGGGTTGACTTCGCATGGGCTAGTCCTGGAGAGGATTATGTCAAGAAAAAGGCTGCGGAGCAGAAGCAAGAAGGTAGTTTGGCGCCGCAGAACTCGGCGGAGCCTTGGTTGACGCCTGCACAAAGTCCGCAGCCGATGGCCGAGGACCTGGAGGAAGAGGGTCTGCCATTGAGGTAGGGATGGCATTTTGGAAAAAGACAATAATCTTTTGACGATGTTATGATTGGGATCTGGCTGTTTGAGCACCTCTTTGGAGTGGAAGACTCGCGCCTTATCAACTTGTACTGCACATACATGTAGGCAAGCTTTGGAATTTTGGAATTTTCGGCGTATATGTTTAATGGTTAATCATACAGGCCGCTTTTCTCTGCTCTACCCAAAAGCATGATCGTTCAAAGGTTCGACTTCACTGATGCAGCTGAAACGATCAACTGAAGCCCACAAGTTGGCCACACGCGAATTGGCGGTGTACACTTGAAAATCAGTCGAAATGCTTGGCCTGAGTACAGTGTCCGAGCATAATTCCACGTTAACTCAGCATATTTGCATGATGCGCACTACTTTCGACGCACGAATTAAGCTTTGACCGCAAGAGGTCGGAAAATGCTTGATATCGGTCCTTACTCAGACATATCAAATCTCAACGGTCGGGCCGGCAGTCTCAAAGTGACTGTGCTTCGGAACGAGACTCGCCGAATACAGACGACGATCTTATCACATCTTTTGTGGAAGCTTGGTTCATTCGATGGGAGAGGTGATGGCTTCGTGCAAGGTAAGGAACTTTTCAACGGTGGGCTGACTATAACACACAAGTACGAAAGACACACATTCCCTGCTCCCTGACTCGTCGCATTGAATTCCATCATATGGATCCGGTTCAACAACATCCGGATTTCACGGCCGTTCAGCCCACTCTTTACAGTCGGTACAACCACCCGGTACGGTTTCTCAATCGGGCCCATGCATGTATGTCTCTTTCTGAGAAGCAGGATTCCCGCGGTGTAGCTATCCTTACTGTGCTCTGACCTACCCACAACGAAGATCTACACTGGCATCAATGCCTCATAACGCAGAGCCTGCCTCCTTCTCCTACCTCATAGTCACTCAATCGCATCGGCTCGCCCCAAGATGTCATCGGAATCTATTGAGAAGCGGTTCTCCTCAGTCGGCGAAGATTCAAAGCCAGAATCAACATGCAGTACATCGAGAAATGCAAGCACTACATCGGGTGGCAGAATTGGCCAAGAAACAGAACAGCAAGAGCAAATACCTCCGACCGAAACTGATTGGAAAAGCCTTAGCCAGATTGTGGCGTCGTTTTTCCTGATTTTCAACACGTGGTAAGATATCAGCACTCTCAATCATGCTCGAGCTTGGAGCCTGACAGACATATTCAGGGGACTTTTGAACAGCTATGGCGCGTACCAGACCTACTACGCCACGTCCGGTGCCCTCGGCGAAACCACACAAAGCCAGCTGTCTTGGATTGGATCGGTGCAAGGCTTCCTCATACTGGCTTCGCTCATTGTCACCGGCCCGCTGTTCGATAGAGGCTATGCTCGATCGTTAACATGTGTGGGATCGATCCTTGTGGTGCTTGGGATGATGATGACCAGCCTGGCCCATGAGTACTGGCAGGCTGTGCTGAGCCAGGGTTTTTGTATCGGCTTTGGGCATGGGTGCCTCTTCATTGTAGCGGTCGGTCAGCTGTCATTGACATTCAAACGAAGGCGGTGGATGGCGATGGGAATCGCATTTTCTGGAGGGAGTGTTGGTGAGTTTGGTCAAACGTGTTTGGCAGGCCTCAGCTGATTTTTACAGGGGGAATTGTGTACAGCGTCGTCTTCCGGGAAATTGAGCGCCACGCTGGTGCTGGGTGGGCAACCAGAGCAACAGGCTTTGTAGGTTGACAAAACGATGTCAAGTGAAAGTGGAAACTAACAGTGATCCAGATTGTTCTAGTCCTGCAAGTCTTTTCCTCGGTTCTTCTGCGACCTCATACATTGGAAAAGCCTAGAAAGGTTTTCGACGTCAACGCCTTCAAAAACAGATCGTTTTTGATCTTCGCCCTAGCTTCCTTCGCAGGGTTCTTGGGCCTCTACGTTCCTTTCTTCTACATCCAGCAATACTCCAGCTCCTTCGCCGGAGTAAACGAGGATCTCGCATTCTACACTCTGGCCATCTTAAACGCAGGCAGCGTGGTTGGCAGGATTGCTCCAGGTTTCATCGCGGACCAGATCGGCCTACTCAATACATATACGGCCTCGACGATCGGCGCAACAATACTGGCATTCGCATGGCTCGCGTGCCGCAGTATCGGCGGCATCATCGCATTCGCTCTCTGCTACGGATTTTTCGCCGGCTGTGCAGCAGCTTTGCAACCCGCTGTCCTGGCTTCCCTGTGCACAGAAGCCAACATGATCGGCACGTGGGTCGGGATAGGCAGCCTGTTCTCCTCGGCCGGTATCCTGCTCGGCAATCCTATCGGTGGTCAGATCTTCCATGACCATGGAGGACACAATTGGCTCGGCATCCAGTTGTGGTGCGCTGTCACGGTCTTTTTCTGTATGTTGGCTACCAGTGGCACCAGGATCGCACGCGCGGGTTTTGATGTACGCGCCCGAGTATGACCAGATCCGTTGCGATGATGTTTTCGATTCAAGTTCATCTCTAAGAAGCTGGTTCTTTGCGCTGGCTTTACTGCCGACGTTCCAGAGACTCCTATCGCAGGCCTGGAATACGCGGTCGATCACATGTTTCGGGCTCGGTCCACGCTGTCGTGAATAAACGGCGCCAGTGTGCAAACGCAGAGTATTCACAGCGTATCTGCATACTAGGGTAAGGCCACCTCTTTACGCCGAAATATCAAACCTTCGCTCATTCCAGTCTTTAGCGGATTCCGCGGACAGCGAATTTGAGAAGTCTATTTTGCATGCGTTTGCATGGTAGCCTTGCACTAATACTCAAACAAGGTGCGTTGTTGAGGACCACGCTCGAGCGGCCGCCGCAGACAGCGAGCTGACGAGTCTGTTCTTAAAGTTACCACTAGTCGGTTGCTTCGATCGTAGGATTAACTTACGAGTTTGCTCCCTTCGTTCGGCAAGAACTGATGGACATACATTCTGGGAAAGCATTTCTAGCACCGGTAGAGGAACCTAAATGAGTGTAGGTTGGTCACGACCCCGTGTGTGCGTTTTATATTGGCTTTAAGAGGACTAAAACATTGGAATAGATTTGGGCGATGCTGAGAATACTCTGTCCCAATTGATTTACTCCATGAGACCCATGAGAGATTACCCTAAGTTCAAAATGCATCTGACCATTGCATATCTGTATCGAAATTCGCAAGATTGTTGCAAGGATGATCAAGATCCGCGAGTTTTGTGGCTTAATTACTCACCCAAAGACCCATACACGATGGCCGGGGACGGAGATTCGGATGGTTTTCAAGACCGAATGATCTGACCTACACCAATTTAGCGACTACCTGATTCCACCCGTCGCCATCCGCAACCGAACGTATAAAACAGCCATACGATCCAACAAAGAATCTTCTTGCAACAGCTCACAACACGCTTGTCCTGAGACGATACCAACCATGGCCAAAGTTTATCTTTCTTCGGTCTTGCTTCTTTTGACGGCAACGATCGCACAAGGACATGCAAATCCCACTTACAATCGACCGAATAATAAATCCCCAACAGGACTCAACTTCACCGAGTATGGCTGCGGTAGGGAGTGTCAAGAAGCCTTAGCTGAAGGCACCGCCGCAGATCGTGCTGTCTTTGGCGACGTGCCCTTCGATGAGACCTTCTATGCAACCGCTTCTAACTTTTCCGCCAATTACAGCAAGCCCGGCGACTTGTTGAAGCTGGAGCTATACATCAACGCAACTCACTCGTGGGGCTTGCCGCCAGGCGCAACACTTTACCGTTTCCAATACGTCTCTATCGGCCAAGACGACAAAGCGGTACCGGTCACGGGCTCCATCATTCTTCCATTCGTACACAGGATGTACAAGAAACCACTCCCTGTTGTCGCATGGGCCCATGGAACGATCGGCACTTACTACGGCTGTGCGCCGTCCAGCTCGTACAACATATTCGATTACGACGCATGGATCCAGCTCTATCTGTCCGGCTATGCTATCGTCGCGCCTGACTACGCCGGTCTGGGAAACAACTACACCGCACACCACTATCTTGCAAATACGCTCGCTGCCAATGACATGTACTACGGCATGGTAGCTAGTAAGAGAGCCTTCGGCGATCTGCTCAGCCACAAATGGGCAACGGCCGGCCACTCTCAAGGCGGCGGAACTGTCTGGGCATTGCTAGAGAGTGAATATGTCAACGAAACCGCTCCTTGCGCAAAAGTAACGCCGCTCGAATTCGTCGGAGGCGTAGCCATGTCCCCATCTCCTCGGATTGCAGACCTTGTCGCCTTTAGTGTTCGCGAGAACAAGGCCAAGGCGCTTTGCGCCTATGGATCTTCCGTCTATGCCGCTTTGGAAGCAGTCGAGCCAGTCTCTGCAGCGGGAGTCATCACGCCCTCGATGGAACAGCGGGTGGCTCTTGGGAATAGACTGGGAGCGCGATTCTCAAGTGCGGCTTCGCTGAGTTTGGAGCTATGCGCGACTGGAGCACAGGTCTTCAACCTCACCGCACTGCAGCATTACCAGCCGCTCTACGACTTCCAGGATAATACGGCGCTGGTCTGAGTAAAAAGATCAACGCGCCGATGCTGGTTGTGCAGTCCAAAGGCGATCTTACAATCCAGTGGCCAGTGACAGTCGAGGCGTGGGAGACTTCTTGCAAAGCTGGTGGCTCGCCGATTGCGTTGAGCCTTTACCCTGATCTCGACCACTCTGCCACGCCTTCAGGATCGTCGTTCGAATGGCTGGACTGGATTCGCGAGAGATTTGAGGGCAAGCCTTTGGCAGGTCACTGTGAGAAGCGCGACTACAGCGCTGTTGACGCGGCCGCTGCGTACCTCCCAACCGATGGTGGTAACTAGAAAGGGAGACTATGTTTCTGCAACATGTCTTCCATTCATACCGAAAGCATTCCAGTACGTGTTGTCAAAGTGCACAGTGTGTAACAGCCTGCTGGTGGAAGTGATGCGTTGGGGGACAAGGAAGTGAGAGATGGAAGACAAGGGACTGATAGTACGATTATGTACACTTACGTTACGCTTGCTACACCCGTTCGAAATAGATCATACACGTGGGCGCCTGTCGATCCATGCTGTGTTCCCAAATTCACCCAAAGGGAATTGGAAGACCCGCTCTGGGGAGGAGAAAGGGGCATACTTTTTCTTCGTCAACTCGATCGTGACGTTAGCCGCAGCGTCCCTGCCTGTAGCGTTGTATCCAGGTCCGAAAGAGTGATATTCAGCCATGGTTGTATCTGTCATGGGAAAGAACCCCAAATCAGTGCCAAACCCTCTTAACACGAAGCTTTCAAAACGTACTGTAATTGACCCTCGGATCGGCGGGGTTCCATTCAATGTATCCGCTTGGACGGATACTACCATCGAGGTAGCTTTTCGCAAAAATCGAGCGATGTTGAGCATTCCACGGCCGACCCAGAGCACACTCGCCCTTGATTTGCAGGGATGAGTTGGCTTTCCGCACGACGCTGTCGTGGATGTACACACCGTACTTGTTTTCGAACGTAGTATTCGTACCCTTCCATGCCGTGATGCCGCCGCCACAGCCACGAAGACTAACTTCCGAGTTCGTTACCCAACATGTTCCGAAGCCGTAGAAGAAATCGGTTTGGCCGGCTATTTCGCAGTCGTACATGAACGCGTTCCCTAGTTTACCGACATATACCTGCGCAAACGGTTAGCGGCAAGGCCGGAAAGGCGGACGGATCTCGCTCACGGTGTCTTGGTAGCTCAGGAAGCGAGAGTAATAGAAACCGCCGTTAGCATATGATAGGCTCAGCGCTAAGCTTGGTCCAGCCGCCCATGGCAGATAGTCGTTGATGAAGTTCAGGTTGTACGTCCTGAAGTCGCTGTTGCCAAAGGGAGTATCTGCTGAAACAGGGAATCCAGTCGGTCCCGTGCCGGTGAAACTTGCGTTCAATGTTGGCGCGATGGTCAATGTTGAAGTGTATGCATTGTCGAACGTAGCTATTCCAGCACCAGTAGCATTGTGCCATATGATGTTTACCAGGTTGTTCGTTTTGTCGTTAGGCGATGCGGTCATGCCAAGCAGTGTCAACGGGGATTGACGGGTGACATTCACTTGCTCAGTGTAGTTGCCAGGCTCGATGATAATTGTGTAAGGTTCGTCGTTGTCCGAGATGCTGAGGACCGCATGCTGTATGCTTTTGTGGACTCCGTGTGGCCCAACAAGCAGCGAATTTTTTGGACAGCCTTTTAGTGCGATGTTTCCAGGTCTTTGGCATACTTTTCGATTGTACGATAGTGACGATACGGCTAGTGGCAATGCCAGTAAAGCCCAAAACCAGATCATATTGACTGACGCTGGGAGTTGATAGCTCGACTTGATCGTAGAGTTGTTGGACAGTAACGGGAAGAAATACTTCCAACGATTTCGTTCGAGGCGCCTCGGTCCATTATATTGCTTAGACGTTCTTAGCCGATCCTTGCAAAGATACAGAGCTCCGGTCATGTGCTGCTCTCATTGTTAGCCGGTCAAAAGACAACTTCTCCGCATGGAGAGACTGTGGGCGGGCGGCCTAGAATGATCCACCAATGAACTCGCCTCATCCATCTGGTTCTAATGATATTTCTGCACCCTGCTCAAAACAGTTGAATAAAGAGCTACACAAATTTGGTCAACATGTGTATTAAGGTATGGGTTTGTGATGGAATCAAACCAATTCTATATAGACGCGGACATCGGGGTTGATTGAATTGAGAAAGAAACGGTAAATGAAATGTTCGCAAAGAAACTTGGGTATCAAAATTTTAGAGTACGGCGGAGTGAAAGGCCGCCATTGATTGTCGCTATGAAAAGTCCAACTCCGTCTACTTTTCGCCTATGAGGTGTAGGCGTCGTCTCACTGAGCGCGTGACTTGAGCTAACCTTCCAGTGACTCGACCACTGACTCGGCCCGGATTGAACATCTGGTACTTCAACCACTCTTACACAAGAATAATCTACTTGTGCATGGAAGAGACGCGACGCTTGCGGAGCTCCTCCTTCTTGGCCTTCTCCTCGTGAACACGCTTGTGCATGATCTGAGCGTACTCGTTCTGCATTGTGTTAGTTCCTGTCTTGATATCCATATCTTGTTGTCCTGTGACTTACGGCAGCGTCCTTGGAGGCCTCGGCCTGGCGGCGCTTGAGTGCGATGCGGTGGCGCTTGTGCTGGAGACGCTGGGGGGTGACCAGACGCTGGATGCGAGGAGCCTTGGTGTAAGGCTTGGCGCCCTCCTTCTTGGGCTGGACCTCACGACGGATGACGAACTTGCGGACCTGGATCACAATCACGTTAGCATTGGGATTCGTCTCAGACTCAGCCCGCCGCAGCCAAAAGGCACGGAGACGGGCTGGCGAAGAGGAATAGAGCCTCGCAGGAGGTACTCACATCGTCTTCCTTGCTGAGACCGAAGAACCTGCGGATCTTCGTGGCACGCTTGGGACCAAGGCGCTTGGGGTGGACGGTGTCGGTGAGGCCGGGCAGCTCGGCGTCGCCCTGCTTGACGATGGAGAGAGCGAGGACAGCAAGGTCGGCGGCGACGATGCAGCCACGGACAGACTTGCGCTTGCGCTCACCAGTGCGGCGGGGGCGGTAGCAGGAGTGGCCCTCGGCGAGGAGGAGGCGCACACGGGTAGGGTGCATGACACCCTGCTTCATGGGGAAGCCCTGCTTGTCGTTGCCGCCGGTGATCTTGAAGACGTAGCCCTTGAACTCGTCGCCAACGGAGTCGCCGGGGACTTCCTGACCCATGCGGCGGTCCATGAAGACACGGAGCTTGCGCTCATCTTCGATCTCAATGAGCTTCTGGGACCCGTTGGCCGGGTAGGAGATGTTCAACTTCATCTTGTCGGGTCGACGGTGTTGTG
>Ga0265797_10001278_pt1 | contig 44519 bp, 46 predicted proteins | sample P2T30metagenome_FD_192433 | JGI IMG/M metagenome (GOLD analysis project Ga0265797, IMG submission 192433) | Plant litter microbial communities from East Loma Ridge, Irvine, California - P2 T30 | ecosystem: Environmental > Terrestrial > Plant litter > Unclassified | place: USA: California...
CGGGGCGGTGGGTTGGGAGGGAAGAGTATGGGAAGTGAAAGAAGACGTGACGACGAGCAGTTGGCATGGTGACGTGACGAGGAGCAGTCGGCATGGTGACCTTTTTGTGAGTTGTTCGCTCACCGACCCAAACAGGCACAAGCTGAGTAGAAAAACAAGACACGACGCAATTGCAAACAGTTGGTGTGGTGATACCTTGCGAGTCGTTCGCCTCTTACCAACCTAACATGGCTAGTCTGCGCGCGCCGAGGGATTTGTCCTGACTCCTGAGGGTATATGTTGTTGCCTTGCACTCGTCCTTCTTTGTCTCCAACACTTCGGCGAGAAAGTGCAGATAGATTTCGAGTATGTTGTAACTATTGGGTTCTCTCGAAGTTGGTTTATTAACCTGTTGTAGTTGAGGACTCAGAAAGTCTCGTCTTCCTTCACGTCATCTCGGCGAGAAATCATCGGCAACCTTCGAGGTATGTACTCGCCTGGCTCGCGCATGATCTATCCATTAACTCGCTGTAGTTGAAGCTTCGAAAGTCTGCTTCTCTAGTACCTCAGCGAGGACGCACGGAAAGCCTTCGAGTATGAGACCGTCTGGCTCTTGTGGGATTAACTATTGACTTATGATTGTTAGAACACTCGACGGCATGGCGACTCGATCTCGACTTCTTTCGCTCCCCCGAGAACTTCGCGACATGATCTACGAGTACGCACTCACCGACTGCGTACCCCTCTCAGCCCTCGTCGAAAGGAGTCTGACAGGCTATACCACGTTTCGACGAGGCAACGACGAAGGCTTTCAAGGCCGCAGCGATCCGTACCGCTATCGCCATGGCGAGACAAACCCGCTTCGATTCGTCTGCCACCAGCTGCATAACGAGACCAGCGCATTGGCCCTTCGCTACAACGATCTCATCTTCTACTGTCCAGACGGCTGGAACCCAGTCACAGTCTACGACTTATTCGACCATTTCTACGACAACTGCTCGCCAATCTACCTCGTGGGAATCCGCAAGATCACAATCGACGACGACAAAACAACCGTCCTAGACGATCTGAACGTACCAGACCCGATAATAGAACTCACAGATCTTATTTCACCAACGCTCGACAGCTTCGCCTATGTGTACCCCAACGCCAAGGTCATTGTGTGTTTCTACTGGGTGGTGAGCTGGGTAGGAGAGCGCGAGCGAGAGCGCGGCGAACACGACGAGGTGGGTGGGGTGCGGTTGGTGTTGTTGGTGTTGGTGTTGGTGGTTTGTTTGGAGAAGGTTCGAGAAAAAGTCACGAAATCGTAGATTGGCTGCAATGAGTTGAGAGCATGTGACTTGAAGAGAGAAGAGAGGGAAGGGGAGGATAGGGATTAAGTGTTCGTTGCTGGTAAGGCGGCTACAGTAGGATTGGAGCGACAATAGTATGCTGGCTATCGTGGACTGGATTGAGAGGAACAGGTTGGGAAAAACAATAGGATTGGGGTGAAAGAGCGCTGCATGTACGTAAGAGGTATTGTGAGGACGTTGGAGATGAAAAGTCTGATCCAGTGGCACAATAGCACCGGAGTGAAGGAGAGCTGAATGTACGTAAGTGTCGGATCATGAGTATCAGTAAGGACGTCGGCAGCTTGACGCTGCCCAACGAGCCGACTCGATCCTACTTCGGCTCTACTAGTCTCAGGTCATGTACACCTCCGTAGCACCCTCACGTAGCAAACAAGAACAAGTCAACCAACATCGTACAGAATGCATTCGTAGCTATCGTTATTTCCTTTCACTAGTGAGCCTTCCAACAGTAAGAGCTATTATGTGGACGTCGGAGGTGAAAGTCTGATTCGGGAGTATCTTGACGGCACAATAGGACTGAAGTGAGAGGGAGCTGGATGTCGTCGAGGGCTGTTATGTCGAGAACGACAAGGACGAAAATGTGTTCTGGATATGTCTAGCGCATTATCGTGCTCGCAAAAAGCTATGCAGGAATCGCTGAGGTACACCAGGATGGTCTACAAGCCTACGAAATCGAATGGGACATAGTGCTGAAGAACTGAGAGCATATTGTATGGCGTGAACAACTACTACCACCAAAATGCATCTTGGGAGGTTCTCGTGTACATTTGCGCGCGCGACTCGCGATACCAGACTCATTGAGGTATACCAGGAAGAGCTATAGTTCTACGAACTTGCATGTGTCTCAGTGTGCAGCCGGTCATCAAGCTACTTGATAACCAAGCGCGGCCACATGCCATTCCTCATGGCTGGGTTCCATAGAACTCGTGTGGGCTGGACGTTACATAGCTGCTTGGCGTTGCGCGTCGTGGGTCTTAGACATTCGTTACTTGACTCCACAACACTGCGATGGTATTGTAGTAGAACTTCCACCACACGACAATGAGAAAACATTTGATGACTACGATAGCCGCACGTTCATCGTTAGGGAGCGCGTCGATTTTAGGCAGGCACACGAAAGTGACGCGTTCGCTTTCACTTTCACCTTCGCGCTAACGCATGCGTGTACCCGCTACGCCAGCACCTCTCGACCCAACACCCACATCCCCAACATCGCTATCAACTCTGAACATCCAAAACTCACCGCCAGCTGCGCCCACGATGTCTCAACGCGCAGAAACACCTATGACTGCGGGTCAAGCTCCATCTTCCACGCCGCAAGGATCGCCAAATGCACACAAGAACTCTCGACAAGCCAGAAACGACGCACTGAACGCCATGGCTGCGAATTTGGGTACGCTGGGTGCCGCGCGACGTCGCATCGACCAAGCCGCTTCTACACCGGACTCGCCCCAGCAACCTGCGCCATCAGCGACGGCAGCAGTCCTAGCAGCTTCTTCCACCGTCCCAGCCCCTACTCCGTCCCGCCTCATCGGTATCACCACCTCGATCATCAACACCATCCTCCCTCCAAACGTACGCCAAGGCTGGCACGCATCCTTCACCTCCATCGCGTCCTTCTCTACATACTACAGCATTGGTATCCCGCTCCTCATCAGCATGCTCATCATCACGGAACTCGAACTCCCAGGCTTCTTCCCGCGCCCGATGGGTCTGACGAACGGCATTGTGGGCGCTCTTTGTGCGGGTGCGGTGGTGTTTGGTCTCGTAGCACTGCTGGACTGGTGTGAGGATGGGAAGTGGATGTGGCAGGAGGAAGGATGGGTTTGGCCGTGGGAGAGACTGCTGTGGGGCGCGAGTGTGGGTGGATTTGATGGAGCTGCGAGCACAGCAGAGACACCGCATCCAAATCGAAGAGGTGGTCGAAGCACGCTGGGACCTTTGGGGCGTCATCGGCATCTCGGCCCTCGTGTGGAGCAAGTTCGATTTCCCGACATCATCGACCACTCTGCCGTCATCCCCAACCCTGTCGCGCCTCCCAATACGCCAGCGGCTGTGGGACGCAGCACAGTACCCAGCCCTCGCCAAATTAGGACAGCACTCGCAGGACCGAACAACACACTCAGCCCGTCCCCAGCCGTAAACTTTAGAGAATTTGTACGCAGCTCTGACCTACCCCTAACATACCTTTCACCGGCCTCTTCAGGACGCAGTACCGCCACTCTAACTGCTTCCCCTCTGTCCACACCGGCTGAACAACCCTTCATCATCCCACCCACGCCTTTCCTTCCACGTGGTCTACGCCCCATCCACCTCCCACCACCAACACCAGCCCAGATCCACCAATCCGGCCTTCTCGGCGAATCTCCTCAAGCACCGCGCTTCAAGCACTTCAGCGGCGACGGCTTCGCTCGGACGAACGATATGATGCGTGTGTCTCAGCAGTGGTCGAAGCCGGCTGGTGGTACCTTGGATGAGGTCTGGCATGAAGTGAGGTCAGGTGGAAGCGGGGGTTTGGTGGATATTGGCGAGGGAGATGAGGAAGAGGGTATGAGTGTGTTGGTTGATGTGGAGGAGAACGGAGGGGTGGAGGGAGGGAGTGCGTTGATTGATGTTGGGGATGAGTGCGAGGAGTGCATGAGTGGTGCGAATGGTCCGGCAGGAAGCACTTAGGGACCTTTGTCTGGGATACGCTTTGAGAGTGAGTGGCAGTAGAATCATGTCACTCCATTGTCAGAGGTGAGCTCGTCGTCACATTGAGTGCAGTCACGAACGAGCATTGTCAAAGTTCTTCGAACTTTACAGTCAGCGCAGTAACAATGAGTGTGCCAACACCTGTGATGACTCGCATTATGCTCACGCATAAATAATTCGCACTCTTCACGCACTAGATTACTCAACATAACCACAGCCTCCAGACACCTCCTCCCATCTTATCCCCATCAATCAAAAGCCTACCCTACCCCTCCATCGAGGACTTCCCAAACAAGTCAAATCCTACCGAAGAAAACTACAGACTCAAAACCGTCGCTCTCCAAAACCGCGCCTACCTCACCAACTACCTACGATACGGCACCAAGATCCGCGACTTACTAATCGAACTAAACAACAACTTCTGGGGAAACCGCGCTGCCTTCCTATCGCAACATCTCTCTCATGACTTCTCTGAGTATGTCAACGACAATAACGTAGTCAAATCACACGGACATATCAATCAGGAGCATCTCGTGATAGTCCGGGGCTGGACTAGTAAGAGCGGATTCAAGGTCGCGTTCGAGTATCTCGATTTAAAGATTGTGGAGGGCGAGGGACGGGCTCCGGAGGAAGAGGCTTGGGAGGTACTTTTGGAGAGGGTGGAGAGGTTTGCGGGGGAGTCGCTTGTGCGGCCGGTCATTGCTGAGGGTAGTGCTCTTATCAATTGAGGCGCATGATGATTGTGCACGTCTGGTAGCTGTTGCAAAACTCGTTGAGCTCGTACCAGGTGAGCTTCTGGAGCCCAATCTTTTGTTGGGGGCAAATCTGGCTCGCTATCAATGACGGTGATCTTGTGGATATGCTTGAGATGTGATACCCCGTGGTTGAAGTAGAACTCGCTGGATACGTCGTACACGCTGATGAGAGACATGTCCTCGTCTGAACACTGGAACGTGAGGTCGTTGAAGCGGATGTTCCGGCCGTTGATCTCGAGGTATAGTTGACGGAAGACGAAGCAAAGCTGGTTCACCGGACGCCAGCCGTCGTTATCATATGTAGTAAAAGATACTGAACGCTCGCGTTTGATATTACGGCCGGCGCCCGAGACTAGGATGTATGCGCGAGGTTCAGACAACGTATGTTCGTAGCTGATGTTGCGGAGCTCTAAATTGAGTTGCCAGAGCCGACATGATATCGAAGTCCACTACGACAAGTCAATGAATGGAGTGTAGTGAAGTCAACATATTCGAAGCCGCGAGCGATTATAAACTCTTAATTGGGGAGCAGGTGGCAAGACCGAGAAGGGAATGAAAGAGAGACAACCTGGTTGTTTCCTTTAGAGGGCGCTGTATACGTGAGCATGTGCCTCAAGTATCAACAAAGGCGTGGGCTGGGGAGAGATAATGTACAGCAGAAGTGGTTACAATCCACCTACCAACTGATCTGTAACTAGTGCCTCTTTTCCATATCTCTCGGCACTGGCGAATGGACCAACGTACCAACTGACTTTCGACTAGTGTTTTACAGGTACAGCTTGTGGCGTCAGCTAAAGATCGTATTTGTGGGCACCCGTAGTAAACTCATCATCCGAAACACACGAATTCATACGTCAATTCACCGGGCACAAGATCCCGGCGAAGTGAGTCCGCAGCTTCTCCACTGCGCCACTATCTATGTAGTTCCTAAAAAACGGTAATGAACAAGGTCGTCCAGTGCTTCCGCGAGCGTAATTACAACCTTAATAACCTCGAAGGTCAGATCCTCGCTCTGCCAGCCAGCCTCAGCGCACGATTACCTTGGTTTTGGGTTTCTGCACGCAGAAATAAACGAGCGATGGGGACAGCAGAGCTGCGAGGCGTACTTGTTTCTCGGGTACCGCGATGTCGTTGTCGAAGAGCGTAATGCCATAGATATACTTCATTTTCGTTGCTGAGCAAGCCTCAAAGAGCTTGTGAAACAGTGACTGGGTGTCGATTCGTGCACTTGAAAAACATGTCGTTGAACACAAGTCCAACACATTAATCTCCGCTCATAATTGACAGCACACTAACCGCAGCTGATTCGCGACGCAAGTGGCTGCGCGGATCAGGTGGGGGAGGGGGAGCGGGAGACTTCTGTGGCTTCTGACGTGGCGCGATTTCCGCGAGGATGCCATTCAGACTACATACCCTCAGGAACAATCACGATCTTCACCTGCGAGTCCTCGACACCACGAGCCTTCTCTTTGCACTCCGCTACAAAGTTCAAACGCCGCTCCGCAAAGTGCATACATCTACGTGGGGCTTGTTATTATTCCAACTATGCCAGTCGGTACTAGTTTCGATCATTGTGGGTGTTAGATGACTTTGGATTGAAGAGTGCGTGGAATCGCGAAATCGTGCGCCCTTGGAGCATGGCACAACGACGCACAATGAACCACAACCTTACGTCCGCCCGCCTATTTTAGCTAATCCTCAAACGAGCCAGCGACTAGCTTGGCATCGCTCCATCACTAGTGCGAGTGATAGTAAGGAGCATACCACCATGGAGGACACCCAGCCTGCCCACGAGGACAGCGCTAACAAGATCGAGTTCACTCCAAATGAGTTCGACGAGGATGAAGACGAAAACACGGTGGCAGAAACGGTGATAAGGGTAGCGGCGGTGTGGAAGAGCTGTCGGGCGATATGACGGAGGATGAGAGTAAAGAACTTGGAAATTCGATATTATTCCAAGCCTCACCGTACTGCTTGCCTCCTGCGCTGCTTTAAGGTGTCTTGTTTACTCTGCATACGTTGTGGGACTGGCAATATCGCCCTTGGGCCGTTAAGCTGTTGATCTGCAGCGCAGAGGTGTTGCAGCTGATTTGATCCCCGTTATACTTGCGCGCCTTGCAGTATTGACTTGTCTCCTTGTATTTTTCTGATATCCTTGAAGGACAGATGTGCTGATATCTCACCACATGCCCTCTATACAGCTTCCACGACCATTCCCATGATGTGTCCTGACTGTCTTTGATGTGATATTGGAGCGAAAATGTGTGCGTGATGGTTTGCTGAAGACGTCCTGCTGGCATACGTCTAGCGTTCTGACATCGATTCATGTCTATACTCACCGTGTTCGTGAAGCTCCAATGAGTTCACGATAGCACCTCAAATTTCTCCTCGATAGCTCATGTGTGATGCTTTGACATCATGTCTTGGTTGTCCTCACTGTGCTCCTGAAGCTTGGACGTGTACATGGTACTGCCTTGAAGATCTCCTCGCTGCGACATGTCAATCAATCGCACAGCAAGTTCTGACCATCCTCACGCTGTTCTTGAGCACGGAATGCGTCCGCGATAAGACCTTGGAGATCTCCTCGATGGCACATATGCAGGATGTCGACAATGGGCCTTGTATAACCTCACACGGTACGCGATGCTCGAATGTGTACGCGACAACACGTTGAAGACTTCCTCGACGACCCATGCGTTATGTCTCATCCTCTCAATCTTCCCAACCATCTCATCATCACACACTCTTTCCCATCCTCACCGCCCCCCTCTTCTCCACAATCTCCAACAGCTTCAACTCCTCCCACGACCTCGGGACCGGATACCACGCCAACTGATGCAGATCCCACAGAATCTCTACATCGGCGTGTACATAGCCCAGCACCCACTCAAGCGTATCACGAACCTGCATCCTCCAGCGCGCAGTCGAACCCTTGGACTGCCCCGCCATCACGCACGGCAAGGTGATGACAAGGGTGCGCAGATTAGGCAAGAACGCAATGATCTCGCGCATATGGTCTGTGTTCGCAGGCGCAAGTTGATACTGACGCGCAGAAAAGTCTGCCTGGCGGAACTCATTGATCCAGAACTCGACGCGTGTGAACATCTGGCGCGTGGCAGGCGCCATGACAGCGAGCGTCTCGTAGTAGCGCGATATGTATTCGTCGCTGAGGGTCAGGCTAGTTTTGTCGCGCGCGATGATGAGGAATAAGGTGCGGTTGTCGTAGAGGTGTTTGGCGACTTCGTGGTGGAGCTGGTGGTTGACGCGTATGAGGTCGAGGTGTAGGCGTGATTTCTGCTTGTGGTCTGGCGCGCGGTTGGCGAGGAGGGGGATGTAGGGCTCGCGTTGTATGAGGTGGTCGTATATGTGGAGGCGGAGTTCTGCGGGGAGGCGTAGGAAGGGGAAGGGCGTGACTGTGTGGTGTTAGATGGGGAGGTACGGGATGGCATTGCGCGTACCTTCATCTTCGAGACTGCGGATACTGTCGTACAGATTGGTACCGCACAGCTCATCAATTTCGCCTAGCAAACCTCGCACCTCGGAAAATGTGGGATCTACGCCTTTGGTGAAGTCGCCTACAGTGCGCTGGTTCAGAGGGAAGCGGCCCTGCTGCAGCGTCGCATAGGCTTCAATGTAGACCGAGGGTATGAGGTCGGCGCGCCGTATGCTTTTCACCAGCAGGAAGAACTCCTCAGAGCCGTCTACGTATATCGCCTCATGGAAAGGACGCGCTTCGCACGCATCTCGGAGTACTTTGACATCGACATCGCGCTCCAGCTTGTCATCGAGTGCTTGGAGCTTGAGCTTAAGTTGTGCTGCGTCGGTCACATTGAATTTGTTCTGGTCCGATAGCTGATGGAAGTTACGCGGAATCGAGGCTCTCCTGGGGCGGAACAACTCCATCTTGTGTGTTTGTTGTTGTTGGTGAGTGAAACAGACTTCGGTGGTGTTCGAGATGCAGTTGGTGATGCCTGTACTTCGATACCCCGCGCACCAATCAGCGGCCCTACTTAGCTCGCTCGGCCGTTCTATGTGACGTATCTGGCAGTATGCAGGCGCATGTGCAAGACATCCAAGCTGCACCCATGCCAATAATAATGCCATGCTGCCTCTGACACATGCTCGTACATTAGTTGCTGTCCCGCTGTTGATCGCTGTGCCTTCGTAGTCCCCCATGTAAACTTCCATAACCGCCCACCACGACGTTCCGACACATTTCTCTGCACACCGCCCGCCCACTTATCAAACACCACTTCTTGCCCAAAACAGCCGTACAAACCTCACGATACAGCGTCAAAACAATCATCGACCGAGTCCGTGGCGGCGGCGATACCCCGCAAGTCGACAGAATGTCAGCGCCGGCCGGTGACAACAAGCAGGGCTTCCTCGCCAACCTGTCGCCCTGGGGCTCGCGTGCTCCCACACCGAAACCGCCGACAACACCCAAAACTGGCGAACCAGAGAAAGAACAGGCGAAGGCAAAGGAGAGAGAAGCAGCGGTGCTCGGATCACAACGCGGGGGAGACCATGTCATAGATCGGAGGCACAGACTGAGCTCGAAGAGCTACCCAAAAGACTGTCCTCCGCTGGCTGTGAAGTGGTACCATGCCGTGGACGTACCGAAGAGAAAGCCGCTGTCTGCTCACGGCCTCGCACCTTCCGATGCCGCCCTGCCGAAGCCCAAGAAGTGGATACCCTTCAGCACGAGCGACTCCGATGCCATTGAGGTGGCTTTCCAGAAGAGCGCCGACGAAGCGAATGCTGCAGATGTGACATCGAAGAAGCACAGTGCTAGTCCTGCCACATCGGACAAGGAAGGCAGCACAGCAAAGGCAACGACCACCAAGGTCTCAGTCAACGAGGACTACCTGTTCGATGTCGAGATCGAGACACGTGAGCTAGCACCATCGTACTGGCTCGGTCCTGTGTACGATGTCAAACGAGGGACATGGTTTACACCAGACGGTGAATCAGTCGATGAGGGCCTGGCGATGCAGCTCGAAGAAGGCTACCTGAAAATCAAACCATGGCGCTTTGGCAAGCCAGACGAGAAACGGTCGGCTTCACAGCCTCGTCGGCCGCTCTCTGTGGGTCCTGCTGCTGGCGATGACTATCGCAAAGAGCTGGGCAAGCTCAATCAAAACTCGACATCCAACCCTGTCACTCCCAAGACGTCGTACGGCAGCCTGCGGAACGAGGCCGATAGCCAAACCGCTGAAGCGAAACCTGGCGAGACGCCAGAAGGCTCTCCCCAGCCTCCGGAGTTGCCAAAGACACACAGACTCTTTGGTGCACATCTGAACTCTACCGTCACGTATCAGGACGAGAACACAGCATGGTTGCTGACTGACGACATGTGGTCGCGCATGGGCAGCACTCTCTACCAACGCTTCGCTGGCGGGGCACACTTTGCTGGCTATAAATATACTCGTGGCTACAAAGACGTCAAGGTGAAACCCAAGCAACCGGGTATAGCCAAGGATGGAGATGGTAAGAAAGCCGTCGGCAGCCCCACGACTCCACCCATGGCGTATGGATCAGATCACGGCAAAGACGCTGAAGCTAGTGCATCTGACGCCGAAACGACGGACAACGAGGGGAGGGACGAATCGCCAACACAGACACGAAGGAGGAATCTGGAGAGACAAGTCTCGTCGTTGATGACATCGTCCAAGACGGACTACGAGCGCGAACAAGAAGAAGAGCAGCGGAAACGAGATGAGAAGGAGATGCGTGATGACTACAAGAATCAGGACAGTCGTGATCAGGGTCGCGACATCGAGCACCTTCTGCTCATCACACACGGCATCGGCCAGCGTCTCGGCATGCGCATGGAGAGCATCAACTTCATTCACGACGTGAACACGATGCGCAAGTCGTTCAAACAGGTGTACGCAGCCTCGCCAGATTTGCAGGCATTGAACTCTGAGGTGGAGTCAGATACGAAGAACAATCGCATCCAGGTCATACCAATTGTGTGGCGACACTTGCTTGACTTCCCTCAGCAAAGCTTGAAACACAACCGGAAAGAACACGACCTGGGCGATCTCGATCACGAAGACCACGAGTACCCCAACCTCGAAGACATCACCGTAGAAGGCGTTCCGGCTGTACGCAACTTCCTGACTGACCTCGCACTTGACATATTGCTGTACCAGAGCCCAGCTTACAAGGGCCACATTTCGCGCATCGTCGTCAATGAGATGAATCGTGTCTACCGCCTGTACAAAGAGCGCAATCCCAACTTTAAAGGTAAAGTCAGTCTAGTCGGACACTCACTGGGCTCAGCCATTATGTTCGACATACTCTGCATCCAGAAGGACGCCCAATCACGAATGGGAGGGCCGTCTAGTAAAGCTCAGCGGCAAACCGAAGAAGGCCTGAAGCTCGACTTTGAAGTCGAAGATTTCTACGCACTAGGTACGTACCGTCTTCCACAACTCCACCACTCCACTCACATCACACAGGCTCTCCAATCGGACTTTTTCAAATGCTCAAAGGTCGCACCATAACTGCACGGCCCTCAAAACCACACCTCCCACCCAAAACACCCGGCGACCCCCTCGACGACCCCTTCTCCACCACCACCGACGACCAATCCCACGCTTTCGACATCACTACCTCATCCCCCCTCTGCAAGCAAATCTACAATATCTTCCACCCCACCGACCCGATCTCCTACCGCATCGAGCCACTCATCTCGCCCGCCATGGCCGGTCTAAAAGCCCAACCCCTCCCCTACACCAAAAAGGGCATATTCGGCGCCCCGGCATCCCAAGGCTTCACTGGCATCGGCGCGCGCGTGAATCAAAGCGTGAACGAATTCTGGAGCTCCCTTGGCTCAGGCATCGGATCCGCCCTCCTAAACCGCTCCCTCGGCATATCCGAAATGCCCAACCCGCGCCCCCAACGCCCCGTCCCCAACCAATCCGTATCCACATTCAGTATCCCCGGCATCGACGAACCCACATCCGCATCGTACACCAACGACGAGCGGCGTAAGCGACTCGGTCAAGAAACCATCGTGCCCGGCGAAGACGGTGAGCATCCGCCCACACTAATTGAGAACGATGTCGAGACTCTGTTCGCTGGGTTCCAGAAACGCAGGAGCAGCGAGGAGGAAGGTTGGAAAGAGGGGAAGAGGGGCGTGGAGACAGACTTGGAGTGGCAAGAGTTGGAAGAGAAGAGTAGGAAATTGAAGAAGGAGGAAGCGAAAGTGAGGCTTTTGAATGGGAATGGGAGGGTGGATTATTCGATTCAGGAAGGGGTAAGTCCACATGTTTCTCGACGGATCTGGGATATTGATATAGTGCTAATATGTGGATAGGCGTTTGATATCTCGCTCCTAGCTAGTATCGCGAGTCATCTTGCGTACTGGGCAGACGAGGATGTGAGTCACTTTATGATTAGTCAGTTGTTGGCTAGGCATCGGGTATTTAAGCCGAAGGAATAGGAGGTGGTGGTGTTGTGTTGGCTTGGATTGGATTCGAAGTTTGTGTGTGTGTGTGTCACGATATACCCCTAGATTATAGAAACAATTGGTTTTCCGTGTTTTAGTGTATAGTTATTTATTGTTATGATGGTTGGGCTTCAGCTTGTGGTCGTGAGTCTTTGTCGCGATTAAGACGATGTCTTTGCGTAGGCTCTCCGTGCGCTATTCCGTTCGCGCGATGCTTGAGAAGAGCAAAAGGGGTTTTATAGATATTCAACTTGGACGATCAAAGCAACTACATGGGGTACTTGATTCATGTTGTCCGACCTTCATGTTGCTCAAAACTGTCTAGCAAGGTAGCTTTGGGACTGAACGAGGTGAGTGATGCATGCTACCACTTAGCTCCGCGGTTCTGTTTGATCGCGCTATGTGATAGTCACGAGTAGCGATAGTCGCATGTTAGTACTGTCACGGGAACTCACGAAGTGATCTCGACCTTCTGGGAAGACGTTCATCGCGAGAGCCGAACACGTGAGATCAATTTACGAGCTCTACAATATTTCTCGAATGCGTCTTAGTACAATACATGCCGTATAAATGTATCGTACTGGTCGGCTATTCCAGCTTGTCTTGTGAGTAACACTGTGGGCGGTCATCTGGAGCATGAGGATACTGGAATTTCTCTTGACCGCGGACGATGAAGTGTGTGCCGTACGAGAAGGTCGCGGGACTTGTTTGTGCGAGTTTTTTTCTTGTTCTTTTTGGGGTCGAGGCTTTTTGGGAGTAGGATTGCTTAATGTGTTGATTTGTTGAATGCTTGTGTCGAGATTTTGGGGAGTTGAATCTTAGAACAATCACTGTTTCAAAGTAGCTAGAAATAGCTCGTAGACATTCAGTATCTAGAAGAAATAAATGTTCTTAGTAAAGAACGGCATGACTCGCTGCTGCTGAAGACCCCGCAAATACTAGCGGGCTTGCCTCTTCTTCCCGGTCACAACCTCCACACCAATCGCGCCACATCTTGCTTCATCCATCACCATGATCTCCCGAACATCACGTCTCAATGGCCAGCGCTGCAAGTACATCTTCGCCGACAGCACCGAAAGCGAAGCAAAAGCATATCAGCACGGCATGCCTCAATTGCCGCAAGCGTAAAATCAAGTGCGACGGCACGCAGCCTTCATGTAGCAATTGTTCACTATACGCGCAGCAATGCGTGTACCAACTCGGTGTCGACAAGCGGAAAATCTCTGTGAAAGAACGTCTCGTCGCTGCAGAGGCATATGCGAAAGAGCTGGAAGCTTTGCTCACGGTTCACGGAATTCCGCTGCCTAAGGATGGACCAGGAATTGCGCCAGCCGTTGGTGGCCAGCCTTCGGCAACACTGTTTCCAACAATTACACCTATGGAAGAAATGAGCCATGGTTCTCGCCCTGGTTCACGATCAGTGAATGCACTATCGCCTGCTCGCATGTACTCGCCACCAGCTGAAGGCTCCTCGCCTTTAGTGGACCAGATCACAGGCAGTCTCGGGTCACTGCAACTTGCTGAGGACGGGCAGCTTCGCTTCTACGGCGCTACATCAAACCTCCACCTCCTCATCCGAGGAGCGCGCAAGTCAGCTAACAGACATGGCCTTGCCCATGCGAGCGAAGTTCAAGTCATCTTGCAGGTGGCCGGCGTGGGCCAGATGGTAGATACCGAGCTCGAAGAGCACCTCATTCGACTCTACTTCTGCTGGGAGGACCCGAGTATCCACCTCGTCCAAGAAAATGTATTCTACCGTGAAAGGCAGAAATGCAAGTCTGATGATGGAACCAGCAAGCTGTACTCCGAGGTCCTCGTCAATTCAATGTGCGCCGTAGGTGCTTCGTTCACGTCGCGACACTGCGAAACTCTTCCAGAGAATCTCGTCGACTTCTTTGCATCTCGAGCTCGTGCTCTATTGGACGTCGAGCTCGACTCACCCACTTTGTCCACGGTGCAATCATTGGGTATTCTCAGTGGGGTAGAGTCAATCAGAACCCTTGATGCACGGGGATGGTTGTATTCTGGCATGGCTGTAAGGCTCGCCACGGATCTCGGGTTGCACCTTGATAGCCAGATTTACTTGGATGTCGGCATCATCGACCAAGAAGAAGCCCTTTCACGGAGAGTCGTCTTCTGGGGTGCGTTCATTCATGAAAGGATGTGGTCACTGTATCTTGGACGCCCAGTCTCCCTGAACGAAAATGCCATCACAACTCCACCGTATGTGGCGAGTGTCACCGAGCAGAAATACTGGCAGCCATACATTGACGACTGTGAGGATTTGAACTTCCCGCCGCTACCCGATCCTATTGAGGAGCTGCACAGGAACAACGCTTCTCTTTGCGCCAAGATGACACGCGTCCGGGAAACGCTTTACTCCGATGCCGTCAACTCAATCCTCGGTACGCAACAGCTACACGACTTTGCATCTAGTATGCGAGTAGAGCTGGCAGAGTGGTACCAGTGCTTACCAGATAGCCTCCGCGTCGACTTGACATCAATATCGGCCCTCTATGTGCCGCACGTCATTCAACTCCACATGCAATATCATACACTCATGATTCTTGTCAATCGACCGTTCTTCGCTGCCACTGCCACTTCCTTACCGGACGTTGCTTTTACTGACCCGATGGTCGGCCGCACAGCATGCACAGATTCTGCTCGCTCAATTTCGAAGCTGCTGCAAATATATCGGCGTCTCTACGGTCTTCGTCGCATCAATATACAAGCAGTACATCTGATCTTCACGGCAAGCCTAGTACACGTCCTGAACGCATGTGAGTCGGTCGAATCAACACTCAAGAACTCGGCTTGGAAAGATCTTGAAGTGTGCCAGCAAGCTCTTTCTGAGTTGAGCAAAGGGTTTCAAAGCGCCGCAAGGGCGCTCGAAGTGGTGAATGGCATCAAGAATGAGCTACTACGAGCTACCCGCGAGAACGCGAAACGAAATGCATCAGACTCAGCTGTCAGGGAAAGCGACAACATGGCTGCGAAGCGCCGACGGTCTTCTGCTACGGTAAGCAGCACCGACCCCACGACTGGCCACATGCAACAGCACGCACAAGACGAGAGACTATGGGACACTTCAATGAACGGCATTGATTCTATCTTCTGGTCCGAATTGACCAGCCTCGACTTCCCAAAGTTCTGAGCGACATCACTAGCCTCACGAAGCTTTCCATCAATTTGCAATCCTTCCACTGTGCAGTCCACCCGTGATGGGGATGTCAGCACCTGTTGTGTAAGCCGCCGCATCGCTGAGTAGGTAATTGACCGCGCCAGTAATGTCACTGGTCTCGCCCATTCTTTGCATCGGCGGCGCAGACTGGAACACCGAATACAGCTCGGGCTGCTGATCCGCGCAAAGCTGTGTCATGTCCGTACGGATGAAGCCTGGCGATATTGTATTCACCCGAATGTTTAAGGGCGCGAGCTCTGCTGCCAGCTGGGTCATCATGATGCGCACGGCCCCTTTCGTCGCACCGTACATGCTCAGGCGCTGTAGCGGTAATGCCATGTGCGAGGCAATCGAGGCTATCAACACCAAGCTCCCACCAGTTCCTTGCTTTCTCATAGCTTCTGCTGCGAGCTGCGCACAGAAATACGTACCAAGGACCTGGACGATCAGCAGCGAATACGGATTGCGACGATGCCACTTACATTGACTTTCAAGAGGCGTTCGCATTCATCCCATTTGTGGTCGAAGAACGACTTGTCGGACACGATACCAGCAGCAGTCACACTACTTTATCAGCTGGCTCGAACTAGACACAAATTTTACGTACCAATTGTCGATCTGACCAAAGTCTCGTTCTACTTGCGAGAAGGACTTGGTCAAAACATCCATATTCGTCACGTCTGTCCTTCTGGATATCAGCAATAAAATTGCTCTCCTAATCACAAGGTCTCTCACTGATAGTATCTTGCTTTCACGCCAAGCTTCGACAGATCGCTTTGTGGCTCGTCCAATCGATCAAACACAGCAACGTTACTTCCTGCTTCCGATGCAGCCTCTACCAGCGACAAGCCAATACCACGAGCTCCGCCCGTTATGACCGTTGTCTTGCCCTCGAGACTCATGCGTCCGTTCATCGGTCGTCTCTTCTTGATGATATCTGTTGTGGCAACATAACGGGTTACTGGTGGGCTGAACTGGCGACGCCCAACTTGAACTTTCGAAACGTTCCAACAAGCCGGGCGGATTCGCACGGATCGAAGAAGGGAAGCCATAGTTGATTTCACAATGATGTGGGATCTCACGAAGCATGTGAACAATACACAACTCCAAACACATTTGCGCTCGTGAACAGCAATGTTGCAACGTCATGCTATCTCCGCATTATACTGCTTAGCTTAGTGTGGGGCTGACGACTCGACAATCCGTTGACATGCGGGGTGCTTCGCATGCATGACACCGCACGGAATTTGAATCCCTTCGCACTAGTGCTGAGACACTGAGGTCAGAATCATGGCATCGAGCTGTACCTTCAGGCGATTTCGACGGTCGGCATATTGTGCCGATGACACTGGATAATCGATGATCCGCAGCTTTTCCGGAAAACGAAGCTGCAAATGTGTCGCAAGAAATACCAGATCGCACTTAAGGACACGTGACAGATTTGTTGATACTTGCAAACATTAACAGTAGACAAGCACGAAGCCAGATCAGATAGAAGAGAGCACTGCAAGAGGCATCATCGAACTTGAGATTGATATGAATTCCACTATGTACATCCACCTCATCCAAGAGCAAGTTTGCCGACACTTGCGCTGACTTCTCTCCAAGCATGCTGCAAAACATCTCTAAGCGCTCGATCATTTCTCCACATCCCAAGAACAAACACAAGAAGACCCAGCCCATACGTCTTCACACTCGTCGTCCTCACCCATCTGCTCAGCGTCCTTAAAAACCACAGATACGAGCCACCCTGCTTGTCGAATATGCCAAATCTCGGAATCAACGACTCCTTCCAGTACGTGCTCGCGTAGCCCGGCCAGCTCGCCGCGTTGTGGCCATACTCATTAATGTACCAGTTCGAGCATCCGGCTGAGAAGACGGAGCCCTGCAGCTGGCGCTGTATGCCTTCGACCCACTCGTGCTCCGCTGAGCTCTTGATCTCCATGATTGATACCTTGCGGTCGATGAGGGGTACGAGCATGTTGCGTGCTACGAAGTCAACTTGTACTTCGCATGAGAAGAGCGCCGAGTTATGTGCTGGGAATGTGTTTGGACCGAAGCTGGGTTCAGATTTAGCACAGTCCGTACGGGATACGGAGGACAACTTACAGGATCGCAAAGTTTGGAAAATTATGCACAAAGGAGCCCATGTATGCTTGAGCGCCACGATGGTCTTTCCACTGCTGGTTCAGCGACTTTCCGTCCTTGCCGTAGACTTCCATCGGAGTGAGAAACTGCTGGACTTGAAAGCCCGTTCCTAGCACAATCACATCGACGTCGCACCGCCGGCCGCTAGTGCTCACGATGCCGGTCTCATCTATTTCGCGAATGCCCTCAGCTACAAGCTCAAAGTTCGGCTCGTTCATAGCGTCGAGGTAATTCGGGTCGAAGATGCGCCGCTTGCAACCCAGAGGAAAGTCAGGAACTAGGTCATCGTGGTACTTCTTCGGCGCTCTGGAGTAAATGTACTTCTTCGCATTGTTCTCAACCCCATTCCGTTTCATTGTCGCTTTCGGACCTGGCATGTACGTCGCCACCAAGTCGTCGTTCTCCAAAAACAGCTGCAGCCTCTTCCAGCGCTCCCACAGCGGGATGTATCTGAAAGCCCACGTCTCGCCTTTGGTGAAGTGCCGGTTCGGACGCTCGTGATACCACTGCCGCGACCGCGCGATTTGCGTCACGGAGGCTACGTCCCTGACCACCGAAGGAACGACTTGTGCAGCGGAGCACCCGTTGCCAATGACGGCCATTCTTTTGCCCTTGTAGTCGTAAGAATGATCCCAGCGCGCGGTGTGGAACATAGCGCCCTTGAACTTCTCCATGCCTGGGAACTTGACGTCGCGAGGGTACGATATACCCCCTACTGCAGAGATGAACACGGTCGTTTGTTCAGTGTATCCCTCTTTCGTCTTCCCATCTCTAAATTGTACACTCCACTCGCCCTTGGTACCATCCCACTTTGCGCCCAGACACTCTACGCCAAAGCGCATGTGCCGTCTCAAATCGAACTTGTCCACCGTGTCTTCGATGTACTCCAGTATTTCAGCGCCTTCACACAACTCCTTGCTCCAATTCGGATTGATGTTGAAGTGGAATGAGTACAAGATCGTGGGCACGTCGCATCCAATGCCAGGGTACGTGTTGGTGCGCCATGTGCCGCCAACTCCATCGAGCTTGTCGTAGATGGTGAAGTTGCTGAAGCCGAGTTTGTGGCGTAGTGTGTAGGCCATGGATATGCCAGACGGACCGGCGCCGATTATGATGATGTGTGGGTGAGACATATGGGTAGAATACAAAGCTTGAAGCCCAGAGAGGTGTGTTTGGGCAACAGCTGCGGCTTAGAAGTCGTGCTTTTAACTCTCAAAGAGGCGCGTCAAGCAGATTCGCGCAACACCACCTCGCCAATCAAGACTTGCGCGTCCATCCCCACCCATTATGGCACTGACTTATGTCACTTCGAACGCAGAATCCGGGGTAATCGCACGGAAATCGCTACGTCCATGGGATTTGAATTCCGTTCCCAAGAATGCGGGGATGCACTAGGCCCGAACGAGTTGCGACGCTATGCCGTTGCTCGACTGTGCTTGCTGGGGTACATGGGTAGTATAAGAGATGGATTAGTGTGACTGCTGAGATGCTGCAGTCTGTGTAGTCGTCTTGAGACATTTGGCTTGTATATCACAATGTTCGAAACTGTGAAGGGTCGAGTGCTGTTTCGCTTGATGCGATTTAGCTGTGGAGTGGTGAGTTCGATGGCGGAATTTCCTGACTGGATGAGTACTGACAAGTATTAGTCATTCATGCTTTACGGGTAAGACTGGACGAGACTGAGGCACGATGGTCATGTCACTCACCACCATAACAGCTACGATGCCGGCGTCCTTGGAGGCATCCAGGATACGGAGCCATTCCGGCGGGCAATGGGCGTAAGTACTTCCAAATAATCTTCCTGTATCATACTAACCACCCCAGTATCCCACTGGTACCTACATCATCCCCATGATCGCATCCTCCTACACCCTCGCCGCAACCGTGTGCTGCCTCTTCGTCTCTATCGTCGGCATGCCCCTAGGTCGACGCAACATCATCCTCCTCGGCAACCTATGCGTGATCGTCGGAGCATCGCTCCAAGCCTCAGCCTGGAGCGTACCACACATGATCATCGGCCGCCTGATGTGCGGCTTCGGCATCGGCTTCATATCATGCACAGTACCAACATACATGGCCGAGATGTCGACCGAAGTCGCCCAGCGAGGTCCTGAAGTTGCATTCTCATGCGCCCTTCTCATCAGCGGCATTCCCCTCGCGTACTGGATCGACTTCGGCTTCACGCGCATGACGAACCAGATAAGCTGGCGCTTCCCGATCGGATTCCAGGCTTTTTTTGCGATTATGTCCGGGGCTGTCATGCTGTTTCTGCCGGATACGCCGAGGTGGTACTATGCGAAGGGGCGCGGCGCGGAGGGCGATGATGTGCTGGCTAGGCTTTTTGACAAGGGTCTTGAGCATCCGGATGTGCAGGCTATGAGGCATGATATCTTGAGCACTATCGAGCTCGAGTCGGAAGAGAAGAATAAATTCAGCATTGCGAGCCTGTTTTGGGATACCAGCGATTTGAGGGTTGGTAGGAGGATTCGTATATCCTTTATGATTTTGTCGCTGCAGCAGATGATGGGTAAGGCATTTCCGACTTCTTCTTCCCAACTTACATATTGATCTGCTCCAGGTATAAACTTGTCCGTATACTACTCCACCAGTATATTCCGAAACGTCGGGCTTTCTGCTTTCCTGGCTCAACTCCTCGCCGCGGTCATGAACACCATGTTCGCAATTGGCACGTACCCGTTACCTCCAACGATTGAGCGTTTCGGTCGCCAGCGCATCATGTTCTGGTCCGCTCTCGTTTGCGCACTGTTCATGACTACTTTCGTTGTCCTGATCGGACTACCGAATCCTACTGTGAGCACGCAGTGGGCGGCTGCAGCTCTGATTTGTTTGTGGAATATGGTCTTTGGATACGGCTGGATTGGTGTACCGTGGCTGTATGGACCCGAGGTGCGTTTCACACTTCTTTCTCCGTCTTTTGCTCTCAGCTTATCCCACTGACCGCTCCAGATCGCACCTCTCAAGCACCGCCATGTTGGTGGAGCAGCGGGCGCTTTTGGCGAGTGGCTCTTCAGCTTTCTGACCGTGTTTGCCGGAGGTATTGCGCTGCAAAACATTGGCTGGAAAATATGGCTCTGGATGCTGGCTGCTAACTGGGTTGCTATGCCGTTTGTGTGGTTCCTTTGTCCTGAGACTACTGGTAAGAGTCTGGAGCATATTGATCTGCTGTTTGCGCAGCCACATGTACGGGAAAGGCTTTTGGCGGAGCAAAGTTTAGGTAGCAGTGAAGACGAGAAGAAGGAGCGGGGTGGGGATGGGAGTGTGAGGATAGAGCAGGTAGTTTAGATGCGGGGCATCGAAATCTGTCTGCATGACAGCGTTCAATATTTGAAGTGATATTGGAAGAAGGAGAAGGTGGCTCGAAGAGCATGGTCAGGGGATCGTAGTGATTGAACACCAATAAATGCTGAGGCCAAGTTGCGACCGCAATTTGTGATGCGCACTGGCGGCACGAGGCTCGCAAGGTGTCTCGTGATTGCATCTCAATTGCGACAGAAATTCTAGGGATACATTGGATATTGGTTATTGGACATGTGGTAAAGCAGTAGATCTCGGCGCATCGAGAGTGATGGCCCGAGGCGTCTTTCTGGTGGGGCGTTAGATTCACCGGGGGTGCCGGTCGGCGGTCGCTGACGCAAAGCTAGGATCCGCGTCGCGCAGTCGAGCATCCTTCTTGCGCGCACACAGAATCCTCCATCTCTCCCGCGACTCTTTTTGCCCATGGTTTCTGTTCTGATATACTGTATATGTCGTGATTGGTGCTACTTCTGATATGCGCTGATCCCGGTTGTTTGGAGTTGTATTTTGGACGCCACTACTCTTGCGCAAATGTTCGCCTCGACTTCAATAGGTGCATTATCTCCTTTTCAAGCTGTGCTCATCTATGGTAGAGTCGTGACTACTACGAGGAATGTAGACTTGCTAATCAGGCATGGTATCAATGCGTGTAGCGTAGAGCGCAAGCTACCATAGGTACCGTCAGGAGTTTCGCGGAAGACGCAAGCGCAACATCCGTCGCATCCATCTCGAGAACACCTTCCGCAGAACTTTGCAGCCGGACTGTAATCGTACGAACGAGATATAGCGAGCGTACATGCTTCTACGATCACATGAGCAATCCCTCGTGTGGTCGCTGAAGCGGAGGCATACTTGATGCAGGGCGTGGCGGACGTGAGAGGCATACCGCTCGGCGGGCGCAGAGCTGGGAGGCATACCGATGGACTGTGGTGGCCACCGAGCGACGTTATGCGTAGCTCCGTGATTCGAACATCACTACTCTCTCACAATACTGTAATTACGAGTCTTTGACTCTTGGTTGTCCTGCTAGTTCCATAGCTCGTACTGCAATGTTGGAATACTCCTCCATCTTTACCCATGGCCAGTCAACACAACTCTTCTACATCTTTTAGTGTCCTTTCGGCGGCTCGGTGTAACTCTTTCAACGTCGTGCCATGATCTTCACTCTGTGTGGACAGCGTGTGTAGCTAAGCTTGCGGTATGTCGGCAGGCCCTTCACGGCTACGATTCTACCCACTCGGCGTTCAAGCCCACATATGTGGTGTAGGAGAAAGAAAATGCCAATTACTACTACCTCTACCTTCGAGGCTGAAAAGTCCACTTCAAACACCCCGTTCAACGCCGCGCAAACAAAACCTTGGAAGCGACCGGAACAACCTATTACGACGTACCACAAGCATCGACAATGCCTCAAACACCACTCGCCAAACTTTTGATAACTGTAACAGCATTGCGTACAACCAAGTCGATGACAAATGGACAATGATAAAGAACATCGGCTCCTACAAGACATCCGTGGCCATGTTGTCGACTGGGATCAGATCATACGCCGGCACCCAAGCTCCAGCCTCCGCCACATCTGCTTTGACCGTCTCTGTACGGACGGGCGGAAGAAGCCTTGTCTCGTTGGTTGCTGCTAGGCCTCGCGCCATCATGAAAGCCTGATCAACCTCGGAGAGGTTGTGGAAGACATCGGAAGCCTCACCGCCCTCCACTACGACACGGTGGTGGCTATTGTCGCTACGATGGGAGGAGTGAGCGTGCTCTTGACTCGCGCGTCCAGTCAAGTGGTCAAATTCGTGGAGCTGGGTGTCGCCAACGTTGTCGTCACAAGCTTCGCGACACACAACAGTAAGCCCATAGCTGTCAAAGGTTGCGGGCAACTCGATCTAGAGTGCGCAAGCAAAGACAGTGCGATATGATGAGCTAACGAAACAGAACTCACCCGTCTCGTCATCTTCATCCTCAGCGGCAGAGGCAGCTTCCGTCGCAGTCACTGTGATGTTCGTTTGCACAGGCGGCGCAGCAGTCGTAACATCTGCATTGTTGACGAGTACTTCGACTCTCCTGCCCAAATAAATCGGGATGACGATGATCGCGTAGCCGATGGCATTCGTTAGGGGGCTTGTTCGACGAGCTCCCATGCCGGTCTGCAGCGGAGCGCTCACTGGTCCTGTCAACGTCGTTAGCATTCACTAGCACTCGAAACATACGACAACGCCGCGTGCGCATTGTAGCAGACATGGCTACAGGGCTTCCTTACCAACGTAACCGGACATGCTTGTGGTCGATGGCTGCTCTGCTCCCTGGGTCGCCATCTCGTTCAGTGAGTCTTGCTGCGTTGATGGTGGGTCTGGACTAGAGATCTAATATGATCGGGCATGTATTCTCGATGACACCAGTATGCAGATCAATAGCTACCAAGTCGGACGCTGATGGTTATTCCGCTACAATCGCTGCTGCGGGTTGGCGAGGTGCGCCTGCAGTCGTAGGTCCCGCGGCGCCATTACTGGCACATTAACCAATCGACGCGACTTGCATGCAGCCCGACACACAGCGAACTCGCAATCAGTCATCAAAGACTGCTGGGTGCTTCACTGCATATTTTAAGGTATGTCTTGACTGATGAAAGCCACGGTCAAGATCGCAAAAGCTTTGCGCAGTACGTACTGCCCTTGACCTCCACATTATGTGCAGATAGACACCAGGACGAAACCCATGTAAAAGGTGCAATTTGGTAGCCTCGCTCTATGACAAGTATGTTAATCAGCGATTTATGGTGGCGGTGGCGAATTGGGGGCCTGTAATCCAATGGCAACGTGTCACTGTCGTACTGATGGCACCCAACCTTCGTAGGTACGATAGATGGGATAGATGCGTGCCAATACCAAATTTAGTGTGATTCCGACGTATAATCTGCGCCGAAGCGAGTTCTGGTCCACATAAAGCATGATTTCTGGATTGCTTACACGGCTGGATTGATTTGAAGCTTACGACATACGAGAGTGCATGTGACGGTGGCTTGCCAAGGCCAACAACCGAAGAAGCCCTTCGGGGCTGTGATCGTGAACCTCTGTGGAAATACAGCATATACCACGTCGACAACGCTCACGTCCACATGAGCTTGCGTTAGAGCCTTGCTATCAATGAGATACGCTCGATTCTGTCGTATAGAACGATTCTGTAGTGCATCCCATACTCGCCGAAGCCTCTGCTAACTCGCCGCTAGCGTGATGAAAGACGACCATGCAAGCGACGCTTTCCTCGACGAAACGTTTTCCTCTTGCGAGGTCGAACAACCCGGTCACTACTTCGAGACAGCGGAGGAATTATGGGGGGCTTCTGCAGACAATGGGAATACACAATATCAGGCTCTGGAGGGCTGGCTACCTGGACTGCACGAAGAGCAGTACTCGCTTCATGGATCCAGTCCTGAAGCGACGTATTTCATGATGTACGACGCGGAGCCATCTAAATACATTGTTGATGATATGCAACCGAGCGTTTGGGATGTTGGTACTTCAAGTTCTGGCGACATGGACCTGGTCGCGCCGTGGTCGTCCTTGAACACGCGTCCCATGCAAAGGACGCCTTCTTTACACGCATTATCCGTCTCCAGTGTACCTACTTCTACATGCTCAACAGACAACGAAACTATTATGTGCGAGTCTCCAGGCTGTCGTGCATCTTTCGCGGGAAAGCACAGACGAGGGACTCTGGGACGACATCGAAGGCTAAAGCACCGGGGTTTGGTTCCTCAAGAGTACAACTGCGAGCTCGACGGATGTGGGAAGCGATTCCAAAGGAAAGATTCGCGGGAGAAACATTATAGAAGACATCATCCACATATGGCACCTAGTACTGTCACCCCGGTTGGAGCACACCGAGCACGACATTCCATTGTCGATGGAGAGGAAAATTCTCGCGGCCTAGAAGGCATGCACACATCAGACATGGCGACTGACACATACCTGGCCAGTTACACAGACTTGTCTCTGGTGGAAATATTCAATGGGCCTGAAAGTCTAGCATTGTACGGGCCATCTGTAATCGACCTCAATGTTGATTCTGATCGGACCTCTGGGGCTCTGTCAATTGATTTCCGCTCAAAAAGATCCCCAGAGACTTCTGAGATCTCGGGCTTCGTTGAAGACGAGGGACCAGGAGTTACGAAAGACAAACGGAATTGCTGCTCTCAATGCGGAAACACGTTTCAACGTCTAGCCGATTTGCGAAGGCACATGCAACAGCACGAGGAACCATCATGGACTTGCGAGGTTCTAGGCTGTGAAAGAAATTTTCGTCGAATCGACAAATTAAGGGATCACGTACGTCAAGCGCACAACGGCAATGTTGCTACAGAAGAGGGCTGTCCAGTAATTGAGGTACCTCCAGAGGCCATCGAGACATCATCTACATGTCCTTACCCATCTTGTGATCTTGTGTTTAAACGGCAATCGCTTTTAAATCAGCACGTTGCAAGAAAGCATGTTCGACGACATCACTGCGACGAGTGTGAGATGGCATTCAATTTGAAAGCCGACCTTGAGAGACATAAAAAGGCACGCCACAACTCGGCAGCCGAAGCTTTCTTCAAGTGCTCAGAAGCAGATTGTTCTTTGACTTTTACACGTCAAGATAATCTCCAGCGTCACTTGAGGCGAATCCATGGCTGCGAAGATGCTTCACATACGGTACTCGTAGGGTCGGGCACAGCAAGTGGAGAATGGCAGAAAGACGAGCTGCACGTAGATCTTGAACAGGCAAACACACCGCTGGGCGCTCGAGCTGTTTGCGCGATTCCTGAGCTACGCTCACTCTAAGCTGTCATCTCCTTTCGAGTTGGGACTTGCTGGGATTTTACAATTCGGGACCACAGTGGGCTCATTATGTGCCCCTGTTTGTGGGCATTCTGGAAAGCAGTGCGATCGTATTGCACTACTCGCAGGGCTGCTTCGTGGATACTACATATGAGGTATGATCATGTACAAGGCTCTTTTGAAGAGCCATCTATGTGGTTCTCTAAGCTCTGTAGCATGGGTCCAGGGCAGAATGCACCTTGTGATGACAAAAGGTGCATCTGGGGGGCAACTTGCGGTGTCTTACTTGTGTTCCGAGCAGAGCATGGCCCAAATTGGACCGTTCTATGTTTTGCCGGGCAATGCGTCGACGTTGTTATCACGGCGAAATGTCATGGGCTACGCAATGTGCTGCATAAACTCATGCCGATTTTGTCGACCAGCACTGCATGCATTATGCAGAATTCAAGAATATTCACTGAGCAAAGACCTAAGATCTGTTGCGACAACCAGTAGCTTGAAATCATCAATTCTGGCTAGTTGTTCCAAGCTGAAAATTTCATAATCTCGCAGTCTAATCACATTTACCCTCCGAGTTTCCAGCTAGATCAACCTACTCAAGAAAGTTGTTTTCAAATGTTTGAGACAACTAGTATTGTGCCACGTCTTTACTCCAAGAAAGCCCAGGCGGCAACGGAAGATTGACATTTTGTTTCAATGTCAACACCTAACCTTGAGGGCTGCGTCTTCATTAGTAGTCAAGAGCTACTCCTGTCGACAAGATCAGGGATTCGTCCCACTGTCTACCGGAGCCCTCTTCGTCTAGCTCCGCCGCAGCTTTCTTGCTCCGGAGAGACTCGAGTACAATGCCTATAAGCTGTTAGTAAGGAGCAAATATCGATGAAGCGGGTGTGCTTTACTAGAATGTTGTCAGGCGTAGGGGTTGAGGAGAATCATGATGTATTGGGCTATGGGAGAGCGAGGCCTATGTACTGAAGGGAGCACACACTAGTCCTAATGGGGAAGTGCATGAGAGCAAACATGTGGTGTAACCTGGTTCATCACTCACGCGCCAGGGGATAAGCCCTATGGCCGACAAATGTGATGGTTCACAGGCATCGAACGACAGGTAATGATCTAACGCCTTAAGATCATACTCTAGCAAGCATCGTTCCAGTCTTCATACGTGTAGCTGACGTACAGTTCCACGCCAATAGACTTCATGGCAGCCAGGACCGGGTGCGGATACGATACGTAAGCGAGGATCTCGTAGCTGTCGCCGTACTCGCCTAAGCAATCAACTTCCACCTTCGTCAAGACCGGAAGCTCGTTGCGAAAGTGCGGGATGCGTGCAAGCCAGTCGTAAATCTCGATGCGAGGGAAGAACAGGGTCAGGGATTTCAGAGTCGTAGGGAGCAGCTGCGGAGGGGGAGGTGTGATGTGCGACCACTGGGGATCCCTCAGCCCAAATAGACATTGGGAGTCGACCCAAAGGTTCTCGAGAGCCTTGAAGTCCTTGAAACCTACACATGGGGTGACAAATTTGAGATACTCATATGAGCGAAGGTCCACGCTCCCGCACATTCATGGAACCATGAAGAAGTGTCCGAAGACTTGACATTATGGGCTTCAACAGTCGCAGTAGCTCTTCGAAATCGCCTCGCTCGTTTGGACCAAGCTGTCCTTCCGCAACGAAGTGACGATCGTAATCAGTGTCGTGGATCGTCAGATACAGACACTCCAGGGCAGGGAAATATGCGAGAAATCGCTGAAGTGGCTCGACTTGACCCGCGGTCGGGTTGAGGGTAGACGACTGACTGGAAAGGCTCAAATGCTTCGTCGACAGGTTGACTTCGTCCGATGCGGTGTCCTGCAGGATCTTGCAGGGCCGTTCAAGGTCTATATACGCCAGCTTGGGAGACTTTGCCAGGGCCCAGTGGAACTCGTCGCCAAATCATGGCGGCACCACGAGATGCACAGTGCTTGTATCAAACCCACTAAAGAGGCGTCCCAATGCGCCCTTGATCAACGCTGCTTCAGGCATGAGGTCTTCCACAATTTTGTCGGAGAAGCTGTATGGACGATAGTACGGCTTGCGATGAACTAGGTTCATTTTCAGCGCTTCCAAGTTCGAGAGGCGTGGCAAGGGCATGCCGGCAACACACGTCTCCTCTATCGTGGCACTGACCGCCGACCTGAAAGGGCTGTGACCGGGTAGAATATTTGCGCCAGCGACTACGATGCTGAGCTCTCGGTCTTGAACAGTGATGTCCATTACCTGAATCTTATCGGCAAGATCCTGGCGGTGCGACAACGTCCAGCAAAGAGGCCAAAGCTCCTTCCCTCGAGCATCTTCCCTGTAACGAGATCGCTCATATGGGATAAGCACATGCGGATATAGAAGTCGCTTGGCAAGTGCGCAGAGGGTCGGGTGTATTCGGGCAACAGCGGGGAGGTCGCGCAGACCTAGACATTCCGTGATGGTCTCTAGGAGCTCCACTGGGAGTTGTCCAAGCAAATTCTGCTCGAAAGGCTTTCGAATATCTGCCACTTCGATGTCGTCGAGTTCTAGCATGCGGGCTGCCGAGTTCGCAGTGGGCGGAGTCGCCACGTTGACTCCTCAAGAGTTGACTGCGGATGTGCAGCGGAGGTGAGAAGAGATACACACGGCGAATGAAGACTGCACAACTGACAGAGACTCACCGCTAGCACCGAACATTGGGATTGGCATCACAGGAGCGGCTATCGGTGATGGTCAGTGCGGAGACTCTTTCATTCGTCTTCAAAATCTTGCGATAGGAAAGCTACTGGCTCGGTTTATACGCTCGTACGCAGTTCACTACACTCCTCTTCGTAAGAGGATTGTCTTGTCACATATTTGGCAAAAGTAACTCGAGAGATTGGTAGGCTTGATTGTGATAATAATAACGAGGTGTTGGTACGGAAGCAAGGATCCAAGAACAACAGTCGTTGACTCGAGATTAACTTAACGAGAGCTACCCATACTTTTCATGAGTAAAACACTTCAAAGTCAGGCGCACCTTATCTTTGCATCATTCTCGTTCAACTCACACACTCCAGTCCTCCACGTAACTGTTTCAAAGGCCCAGTGTCATTAATTGGAAGAAGTTCTCTCTTCGTTTGTCCGTACCATTTAAACAAGATCGGCTTCATAACATGTGGTAGATGTTCGATAGCAAGAGCTGAGGGACACAGCAACAAAAATTACAGTGCTTGTCCTCAGGGTCTGCTGCGCTCCGATTCGAAATCAATTCCTGTACTTTGTAAATATACATGTGACTTCCACATATGGGGTCAGTGCGGAGATGGCTTACCAACACAAGGAATTCCAAACGAAGTATATAAAAGTAGCCACTGGCTAGGCACCGCCAGTGAGTTCACAGTGAGTAGCGACTTGGAGGCTGCAGTAAGCACGCCTAGCTTTCGCTGACGTCCTTTCACACATTCTATAGACTGAGCGATTCGGACCTCGGAATTCATCTTAAGGAGTGTTTAGTGCACTCGAAAAAAGCTGTACCAATGTCCTTTTATATTTGCTAATTCCTGGCTCATCTGACATTACCTGGACATTGCTTGTCAAGCGAATTAGTGTATATGTTTTTGTTTTACGAACACAGTCTCGCGATCTCGACGCCGAGGTCGAAGTGTGCACCTGGATTAAGTTACACAAATTGTATTTCACAAAGCCGGCGCTGGAATCTAAATGTTATTTTAGATGTGCGCAGCAGTTTGAGCGAAGAATGAAGTTAATAGTGATATAACTATAATCGTGTCCGTACAAAGTTCGTCAATAATAGTTCTACGGTTGAGGACACATTTGCACGTTCGTGATGTATGGAAGACTATATCGATGCTGCACACTTGCCACCACTCTTCAGACTTCTAGCTTATCTCTACTGCTATGACACGTCCCTGATAATGCCTATGACGACCTAGTAAACCACCTAGCTCTGACTACAACACATATCCCAAGGAATGCTTCACCCTGTTCCGCCTTACACTTTCTCAACGTCGTTTTGATCGGTAGATGGTGCCACTTCCGTCGAAGGCGTCAAGACGTAATGCCACTGAGTACTGCGGCGTTCGTCGTCAGGCTGAGTAGCTGCTTGCTTGCTACGATCTTAGCTGAGCTCGATGCCTATGGATTGTTAGCTACCTAAGTCACGTTCTGAAACAGTGGCAGAGAGCTAGCTTACCGACACACGGACTTCCAAACGAATCCAGAGATGGCAACATGTCCAGCGTCTCCAAACCATAATCTCGGCTGTCGTAGGTTTCCACCTCACAAGAACGTTTTTTCTGTCTGCATCAAGTGTGAGCAACGATGAGCAAGAATGATGTCGAGCGTACACTTACTATCAAGTCTCGGATGCATCCCGCAGGGTACACGTTGTAGACGGGCGCGCGTCCTCACTCCTACTTGCCTCTACCCTGTTGGGGTATCTCAAGGATGATTCCAGCATTTTCCAACGCTTCCCAAACGGCTAAACGACCAAATGCGATGGCTGACTCCAGTTCTGTATTGCTTAGCCACTCTCGATAGCGCAGCAAAATACACTTCAGGTTAGGCAGCTCATGCCGACAATCCTCGAGCTGATAGAGCCATTCGTACACCCGGAGGGTGGGATGATCGATTAGTAGTAGTTCCAAGGCTGTAGGAAGCATGTCCCGAGGTGACGACAGGAAGTTCGGTACGGTTTGGTCGCATAGACAACTGTGCGTGATTCGTAGTACCTTAAGAGACGAGAATTGACGGAAATTCTGTGCAGAATCTGGCAAGTCCAGCCAGCCAAGAGCGGTACGCGAGATTCCAGCTACGCTGAGATCAAGCTCGATCAGAGACGGGGTCGCTGAATTCATAACAGCGATCAGGATTTCATAGCTTCCATTCCAAGAGGTATCAAGAAAACTGCGGTTGAGAGAGGAGGCATCGATGTCTTCGTCGTGATCTTGAATTCGCACCCGAAGGACTTTCAGGGATGGTAGACGTCGGAGAAAAGCGGAGACACTCGTCGAGACACCGTACCATGCGGATATCGCAGCAGAACGCAGGTTCATGTCCAATTCCTTAATGGACGTGCTGACCTCGATCAGACTCTCTTCTCCGAGAAATTCGCATAGACGTCAAAGTTTGAGGTATTCCAAGAAGGGCGATTTGATAAGCAGCCAGTGGAACTCGGAGCCGTGCCATGACAGACGCTTCACTTTGTGCAGTCCTGGGAGCCCAGTGAGAAGCTCCCGGTTAGGGGTACTTCGTAAGCCAGGATAAAGCGCTTCCATTGGCTTTCGCATCATTGGAAGCCTTCCCGAACTAGATTCGGCGACTGTATCGGCATCCATCATGAACAGCGTGAGGTTCTCAAGATTCGGCATGAGTGACAAGATTGCACCAGCGAGATTTGCCCCTGTGGTAACACATTGGAAGCAAGTCGTCAACGGTTCACCATGGGCGAGGATGTCAGAAGTGAGGATTTCAACCTGGCAGGCCCAGTCGAACAGCAGCAGATCGAGACTGTGGGTCCTCTGTGCCAGGTGTGGCTTTTGGGTAAGTGTACGGTACAGGTCCATACCGGGGTACGCTCAGGCAGAGCATGCTGATAGTCTGCCTCTCTACTTGTAGAACCTATTACGATTGTTTCGTAGAGTGATCGCGCAGCCACGTCGCGGGAACCTGTGCAGACTCGAGCGAGTGTGGCGAGATCGTGACATGGTAGGCTCTGGGCCACCATCTGCAACAACTCAGTCGGAGACTGCCGAGTCCGGTATCGATGAAAGGTACAAGGTTCAGGGAAATGCCACCGGAAAGGTCTGTGGCGGTGGACGCTGGTGTCGAGCGGGCTTCGGCGGGGCATATGAAAAGCGCCATGGTTGTGAGAAGACGCGTGGGTTAGAGAGAGCGAAGGGAGCCTGGAGACGCGAGCAGTGTGGTAAGTCTGTAATTTGTGCTCGCATAAAAGTGGGGACAGTCGGTGGTACCTGGCTGGGTGCCGATTTCCCCCACATTCTCACAAAGTGAAGTGAAGTGAAGGCAAGAAGCAGGCACCGCAGCCTCCAAAATTCCCCACACTGCCCTCTACCTACTGCAGCCTCTGCAACACTATAACAGCGACACAATACAATAATCATAAGAGACGGAATTGTAGGGAATTTTGCATTCTACATATTGCCTTCCTTGAAAACCTATGTTCGTGCTTTTTTATAGTCGTGAATAGCTAATAAGTAGTAAAGTGTTCCATTGCTGTATTCGGGCCAAGCAGTTGCTTTATAAAATGTCGGAGGAATTGCCCGTGTGCTTCGCACGGGCATTCCTTCGAAATCTGCGGACAGCAGCTGTTAGGCCGAGTAGCGTTGCTCACCCACATGTGCAAAATTGTGATTTTGTAGTACGGCGTTTTTTTTTTTTGCAACAGGGAGCGACTATCACTTAAGATAAAATGAAGAGAGATGTACCGACGGTAGGTGAGATAGATCTCGAGACATGAAACGTCTTCAAAATCATTATGAGAGGTGACGGAGAAAGGAAATGCTTATTGGATAACTGATCAAGAGTAGTTAGTGGTGAGTTGAAATGACAGACAGGTGCAGTTACACGGACTGAGCTCGACTAATTCATACGTGGATCTGGTATCTATACTCACTACGGAATCTCACTGTGACATTCTGGATTCGTACGTCACGAGGCACAAGCACGGTGCTCACTGTTGTGGTGACTGACTACGGCTAGGCTTCAGCATACCACGAATTGCACCAGAAATGCCTGTGATGCCAACAACGACTCTCGAGGCTCAGGTGGGCTACATCCCTATCGCGGCGGAATGTCAGTCTTCCTTCACCGTCTCAAGACAGGTCGGCTGGTCTGGAGCCGAGTCTGCCCCGCGTCAGCCATGGAGTCGGTGATGGTGGAAGCCTGGGGGCGCAGTCTCACACGGAAGAGCCGCGTGCGCGTCTTGCGGCGGACAAGTCGCGATGCGATTGGTTGGAAGGCGGGGCGGTGCCTGTGGCTTTGGCAAACCCAACGACGGATTCAGCGATTGGACCAACGAGGGGGGAACAGCTAGGCATCCACGAATGCACCCACGGCGTGTATATCCACACGCAGCCGGCCATGACGACGACCCTCCAGGCAGTCGCATTTGCTTTATTCCACATGTGTTCGCAGACGCGCACCCTCGCGACGCAGTAATTCCGACTTCCATAGCATCGCGACTGCGACGGCGCGCATCGATACACCGAACATGGAGACCATCAGCCGACTAACACAGCTATATTCCGATACGAAGACGTCCTGCGACGCCGTAGTAGAGCAGGACACGGAGGACACACAGCCCGAGACAAATGCGCTCCACCGCAAGTTCAGGATACAAAAGGACCGGCTCATCACATGGGGCGTGGACTGGAGCGACAACTCCAAGGGCAAGCAGGGTGACATCGACGAGAGCGTGGACCAGGCGGGTCTCACAGAAACAGTGACCAGCGTGCTGGGCACCATCAGGGAGATATCGGACGAGGCTGAGCGGCTGCGCACGGGGGCGCCTAGTGGGAGGTCAGTGGGTGGGGAGAAGAGGCAACGCACATCTGATGCGCCCTCGTGGGCGGCCGCCGACCGGTCACGTTACGAGGACCTGATCAAGGACCTGACCACCTCCATCGACATCCTCTACGACCTGTCCCGAACACGCCGGACCCAGCGAGCATCCTCGAGGAATCCCAGCCCGAACCCCAAGGCTGGCGCAGAGACACCACGGCCGACCACCACTCCCGTCTACCTCTCGGCCGCCTACAGCGCATCCGACCTGACCCTCGTCAATCCCGCCACCTTCCCGCTCAATGCGCAGACCAACTCCGTCGCCCGGTCGCACCTTCCTCCTAAGCTCGACCAGTCAGATCTGATCCTGCCTGAAGAGGAACCGCCGCCATACGAGAGTGTGGGCACGTCTTCGATTCGAGTGATTGCTCGTCTGCGCTCACGGCACAGCTCGACGAACCCCTGGAAGACCGACGGCGGACGCACCACAGAGACACCAGTGCTGGTCGAATACGCAACATACGATGCAACATACCGCTCGACAGGAGTATCACCACCAACAGAACGTCTCGAGAGGCTGTTGTCTATCCTCACTAAGCTGTCAAACAGCCAGAGCTTCCACGGGACCCTGAAGTGCCTGGGCTACTTTGAAGACCATCGGCAGCCACGCTTCGGTCTCGTCTTCGAGCTACCGACTTCCGTATACTCTGGCCCATCTGACTCACACAAGTCAGTCGAGGAGTTGCGACCTGTGACCCTTCTCAGCGTACTCCAAACAGGCTCAAAGTCATTACACAACTCCAATAGCGCAACACCACCTCTCGAGGATCGCTTTCGTCTCGCCTTTACGCTTGCTCTGACATTCAGCAAGATTCATGCCGACCACTTCGTTCATAAAGACATCAACAGCAGCAACATCCTCGTCTTCAAGAAGAGCAAACGCCAGTCAGCCAACACCAGAGCGCTACAGTACACACTGCGGTCTCCTGTCATCTGCTCCTTCGACCTGTTCTCAGAGTACGACATTGAGCCAACCAGCACAATGCCAACACTCAACATTTATCGTCATCCCGAAGACCCCAAGTTCACTGGCGCTCAAGACGCACTGTATGGGCCGCACTTCGACATGTACAGTCTTGGCTTGATTCTGCTTGAGATTGGCTTGTGGCAACCGTTGGGCGACTTGTGGAAGCCGAAGTACACTCTAAACGACTTCAAGCGACGGATAGAAGACGTATATATCCGCAAGCTTGCGTCGAAATGCGGCACTGCTTACATGCAAGTCGTACGCGACTGCTTCTGGGCAGCCGACGGTGCTGAGGGCTACCAAGATCCTTCGCAACTGTACAGTCGTGTCATACTCAGACTCCAGCGATGCTGCATGCTCGACGAGTCAGAGCCTGGCTTTGACGTGAACGAGCACAGGCCTGGTGTCGCACCCATTCAGTCTGCGTCACCATTGAAGCGTAAGAGTGTCAGTCAGCCGCAGATCATATCAGAGGTTCCGTCAAGTCCATCGTACAGGAGTGCCAAGCGATGGGCGCTGGAAAAGGGTTCGCAAGCCCTGGAGCGCACAAAGTCGTTGTCTAAGTCTTCTCCAAAGCCCCAAGAGTCTGGCTTGACAAGAAACTCTTCGCAACGTTCACAGCACTCTATACGGAAGAGTATCTCAGAGAGTCTGCGCATGATGAGCCCGAGAGAAGAATCTTCCGAGATGGAGTGGGAGCATCGTGATCCTCTAGAAGAATCAGGTAAGTCCAATACAGATTACTTTCCACGTTCTACGATCTTAGTCTTTGGACCAACGCTAACAGCAGCTTTAGGCACTCTTGTTGATACGCCACCAAATTCGCAAGATCGCAGTGATGTGGCATCTCTGTCTACGAAAGTCACGGCTGCATCGACCATTCAAAGAGCATGGCGAGCCTCGCGTGCTGAGTCATCAACATCGCACGAGGTCACACTGAAAGGGTACAAAGAAAAAATTACACTGATTCAGAAAGCTTGGCGCGAGAGCAAGCAAAAGCGAACAAACACCATCGAAGCTTTGCTGACGGACGGCATCCGCCACTGGCCCCAGGCCACTCTTGGATATCCGACACCGGAGCCTGAAGCTGTGCGCTCCATCCAACAAAACAGCAGCAGCAACTTCATCACTTCATCCATCCATATCGAGACGAACATGGATCCCATTTCGCGTCCCAAGCTTCGGCTGTTCCCTGCAGCTTTTGCCCCTGCTATCGTTGAAGAATGGCACACTGCGATGCTGCCGCGACTCGAGCGCCTGATCGAGCGAGCACTCAAAGACTCCGACGAGACCATTAGCATCGATCTCGTTGCGCTCGGCGAGACGCAGGAGAAAGCCAAACCCACCATTTTCGTCACCTGCAGTAGTGTCGCAAAGGTAAAGGCTATTCTTTCTCGCCGCTTCCGCTTCGATGAAAACGTTTTCGATCTCAAAGTGCGTCGCGGTAAGATTCGACGTTCTAAGATGAGCCGCTCAACACGCAGAGTACATCCGCCTCATCGCTCGATGATGAACACAGACAACTGTGGAGGCGATGTTGCTGTCATGAATCCATATCATCAGCAACGCCCGCTGTGCGGAGCGTCTATCGGTGCCTTCAACAACGACGAGCACTTACCGCCGGTCTCGTTCGGCGGCGTCATTCTCGTGGACGATGAGCCAGTCGGCATGACTGTGCATCACTTGCTCGATGCTCCATCAGATGATGAGAGCGATGACGGTGCAGATCTAGACAGCCCCTACTCCAACGACCCAGTCCTTTCCAGCGCAACCGGCAGCAACAATCCATGGCTAATGGGTATGGGCGGCCAACCCGGCCTCGAACTCTCCTCTGATGAGCCGGCCCCAATGTGGGATCTCGAGCTCTCGGACGATGAAGACGATCTGAAAAGCGACGCCTCTGATGATGCCGACTCGTACGACTTCTCCGACAGCGAATTCGGCTCCGACGACGAGTCCCCACCCGAAATGATCTCCTCCCGTAGCACAACCGGTGACATAGACGGCATCCTCCCCGGCACACGCAACGACATCAAAATTACCCAGCCGGCCATCGACGACGTGGACGAGTCCTTCTTCCCAAACGATGATGACCGCGACGAAGATCACCTTGAGTCCCACGAGCTCGGCTACGTGCACGCCTCGTCTGGTATCCGCCGCTGGACGCGCGCCGGCATCACCCACGAAATCGACTGGGCATTGCTCAAGCTCAACGAATCACGCCTCCAGCCATATAACATCTGCCAAGGGGGCCGTCGCTTCTGCTTCGGCGCCATGAAGCCCGACCAACAAGAAATCGCCTCCAAGCTGCACTTACCCATCGACCGCCGGCACTACGCACCGCAGGAAGACGAGTACCCCAACGGCGTCGCTAAAGCAGATGAACTCGGCGGCATGAACGTGCATTGCTTCGGGCGCACAACAGGCTTACAAGGCGGCATGATCAGTCCCGCCATGAGTTCCGTGCGTATATACCGCCGCAAAACATTCAGTCGTAGCTGGAGCGTCGCTGGTGGTTTCGGCGTCGGAGGTGATTCCGGCGCATGGATTGTGCAAAACGGAACGCATCGCGTCGTGGGACACGTACTCGCATGGTGTCAGCGGAACCACATCGCGTACCTATGCCCAATGGAAGTCCTCCTCGAAGACATCAAGCGCACGCTCGGCGCCCAACGCATCTACCTCCCCGGATCCGCGGAACAAAACCGCCACAGAGCCAGACGTGTAGCCGACGTCTCGGATCTAGAAGAGCGCGTGCACGGTCTGGGTATCCACGATTCTGCCGTCGATATGCGGTCTACACTGAGTACGGCGCCGCCGAGCAGTTCGTCGCCGGGCGTGTGGATGAATGCGGCGAGGATTAATTTTCCGCCGATGAACGCTGTGGGTGGGGCGGAGAGCGATAAGGAGAATTTGCCGGCGTTGAGGAGTCGGATTGTTGGGGTTAAGGAGAGGGGTGGGGGGTTGGAGATGGCGGTTGTGCCGTAGGGAGTGAGGGCGTTTTTGGGAATATGGGTATACCCCTTGATGTGTTGTTGGCTCTGGATCGTGGTTGATGTTGTATGAATGATATGAGTAATTTCTGCATTGAGGTCCCGATTGTGCTGTATGTGCTTTGTCTGAATGTCGCGTCTGTGGTAAGGTGGGAGTGAGGCCGTACAAGTTTACCAAGTCGTTCGTCATCTCTTGGGCCATCAGCGGTCTTTCGTGATCAGAATTGAGATGTACGAGTGCATGTACAAATTTTCACGAGCTAGTGTGTATTCCCACCACCATGTGCTGAGCAAGTCTATCTCGTGAGGTTTGGAAAAGCTACATACATGGGCTCGGATATATTGGGCAAAGCAGTGACAGCATTTGAGGTTACGACATTAATATCGCGCTTTGAACAGTTTTTTACAGTACATCAGACTTGAAGGCAAAAGTCCTGCCTGAAAAAGCAAAAACTTCCCCTTTTCGAAGCATAAGTGTAGTGGTCGGTAACTAAGGAAATCTCCGATGACTTGATGACTGGAAAACGACGCGCGTTTGCTAGAAGTAGCAAGCAGAAAAGTTTGCCGCGATAGTGTTTGAGTTAATTAATGCGATCATGAGGTATAGTAAGCGCGATCATGAACTGTGAAAATGGAGGTGAAAGCATGAGAGCGGCTTGCTTTCATTCAATGGAGACAATGATGTCATTGTACCGCGCAACGTTCGGCCTCCACGGGACGCGATCAGAACTATCTATAAACCCACGGAAGACTCACAACACATACTACACGCAAGATACCCAAATCTCGCCCATCCCACCTCCAATCACACAGCGAGAATGCCAACCTACGCCATCCTCGGCGCGACCGGCCAAACCGGTACCCAGATCGTCAAATATCTCCTCCCAACCACCAACCACCTCAACATCTACGTCCGCTCACAAGCCAAACTCATCTCCCAATTCCCAGAAATCGACAACGCCGAAAACGTAACACTCTTCGTTGGCGAGCTACACAACACCACCATACTCAACGAATGCATCGCAAACGCAGACGTCATACTGTCCACAGTCGCACAGAACAGAAACGAGCCTGGCTGCTCCATAGCGCAGAGATCCGCCTTCGCTATCATCCAAGCTCTAGAGTCGAAACGGAGCGCTGGAAAGTGCCCGACTGTCGTATTCCTCGCTTCGGGGGCGATTGACCCACATAATCCGCATCGCAATGAATTGTCTTACAGGTTCATACACTGGGTTCTACACCACATCTACGACGATCTCGAAGCAGCAGTCAGATTGTTCCAGGTCAATCCGTGGATTCCGCTTGTTATAGCATGCGCAAGTGGTTTGATACACCAGGATACTCCGCACTCTGTCGAGCTGACTACCGATATCACTAAGGCTAGCCAATTGCAGTCGTATTCGGATCTGGCTAAGGGGATGATTGACATGGGCAAACAGGGCGAGGTGGTGCATGGCAATTATGTGTCTATGATTGTGAATGAGGGGAAGCCTATTGGTGGGAACCCGGCGGCGCTGTTGAGATATTTGCTGCCTAATCTTCTGGCTTCGGTGTGTCCGCCGCTGTGGTGGTTGGGCAAGGACTTGTGGCCTGCTTGAGATAAGAGTTGCGCGGCGGAGTCATCTCATGCTGAACTGAGGAGTTGTGGGCAAAATTGAGTGCGAGGCCGACCTAAATGGACTTGGGTTTCATTAATGTGACCAGGGGAATTCCGACTCTTTTTTATATGCGCCCTCTACCGAGATCGTACGAGCAACTCCTCAATGCCACTCCCGTTCGAACAGCATCGATGCCCGCGCCGCTTGACAGCCCTCGACATCTCTCGACATTCCGTCGACCCCCTTATATACTCGGTGTTCGAGTCTCCACGCTGCACCACGCTCTAAAATACCAACAATATATATCCCGTGGTGCTTTTCGTCTCATACGTTCGGATGAGACAACATTATAGGTTCGAGCGGTTGCCAGTTGTCGACACATCCGAGGGCTGTTCCTACGATGACTATGGACGGAAGAGAAGGCTATAGATATATGAGTCTGGTTACGAGGTACGGAGGTGAATGAAGTTGCACATGACCCAGCTCGTGCTGTTTGCAAAAGCAATTTGCTGATATCGGTGTAGCGTATCACGTTACCATGAACAACGGGGGGGCATTCACGGCGCTGACTATACATTATCGGCATGTCAAACTGGCATTATGCAAAGCTAGGCAGTGATTCGAAGCTCACCTTTTCTCTCAACAGACCTCCAGCTGTCGCTACCGTCACCCTAGCCCCTCATCCACAAAGGTCAACTCGATAGAGCAATCACTTTCTATCCAAGTTAGCCGACCAAGCGCTCGAGGCCATCCGTTTTCTATATCCAATCTTCCTTATCTTCCTCTCCATCATGGCCGAATGGGACTTCTCCTCTCGTCGCGATAGTGCGTCTCCGCGTGGGGTGCGTCTGGGACGTAGCGATAATCGAGCGACGACCCTCATACGACGACATATCGAGCCTGCCCCCGTGCCAACGTCTTTCCCCTCTTGGACGATCGGAGTATTAAAGGCGACAACAATGCCTGGCTCAGACGCTCCTTGGAGTCTGAGATCTTCAAGACGACTCGAGACATTATTAAGAAACACACAGGAATCAATGTGGAATGGGCCGTTGCAGCGGGCGTTGCCATACACTCGTGCAAGGAGCGCCTACCAAAGATGATGACTGACACGCTTGAGCACGTAAAGTCACAGGCTACGAGCTCCATCACCATCGACAGCTCCGACAGCGCCATCCAGATCACCATCATACGTTACATGCGAGCGCAATCCGTATCGGCCGCCAACGAAGACGAAGACGGCGAAGGCGAATTCGCAACGCCAAGTACCCCATGGCTGAAGTTACATGGTCAGCATGACAACCTTGACTCGGATGGCACCTTGAGTCCGGTTCCAGGCAGTCTTGAGCGCTTCTTCTGGTATGAAAAGACTCTTTTCATGCTAAACATACCAGCCGACCAAGATGCGCAGCAGTCAAACAACAACTCCGACGATTATACATGCGTTAAGATGACTGTGCGGTGTTTTGGTCACTCCAACGTGGCGATCAACAACTTCATCGAATTCATCAAGAAGGAAACCGAGACTAGCACAACACTCAACGTCTATATGGTGGCGATCGACGCTCCTAGTGTGATCGAGACGCGTGACAAGCGGTCAATGTCAACAATCGATATGGAACCGAAAATGCGTGATAAGATCACACAAGTAGTGTCCGACTTCTTCCATCCCGGCACTCGTAAGGCATGCAAGGCTTCTGGCGCTCCTTATCGCATGGGTTTTCTTCTCTCCGAACCACCAGGCACTAGCAAAACCAGCCTTTCTGTTGCAATCGCCTCGCACGTAAGTGTTCCTCTAATACTCATCAACTTGCAGGGTATGGACGACCGGGACCTAGCCGAGGCCTTTGCCGGGCTGCCTTATCACTGCGTGATACTACTCGAAGACATAGATGCATCTTCGGCGGACGTCCGCGAAAGGAAAAAGTTCACGAGTCGATCTGACGATCTCAGCCATGCACAGGATGAGCCGACCGAAATTGAGAGTGCAGACCTGGCATTCGCGAGGAACGGCCTCGAGGGTGCTTTGGAGAAAGGCTTCTCCATGCTACGTCAGCAGCAAGAGACGGCCTTAACGCTCATGCGTGAGGATCAGAAAACATCAAATCGCGAACTTGTTGGCATGCTTAAACAGTGCTTGGACGCGAAGGTGCTATCCAGACCCAACATGGTTCCCGCCGAACCAAAACCTACTCAGCCCAAGAAAATCACAATGAGCGGCCTCCTGAACGTTATAGACGGCGCTGCATCTATCGAGGGCCGGCTACTCATCATGACGTCTAACCATCCGGACGATTTAGACGAAGCCCTTGCGCGACTGGGGCACTGCGACCATCGGTTTCCGTATCGGATACGCTACGAAAGTCAGCGCTGAGCAGACTTTCAACCGTATCTTTGGCACAGATCCGCGAAAAATCCACAAGCTGACTGCGATCAACCGCCTCGCTGAAGCTTTCAAGGACAAGTTCCCAACGAATAGCGAGATCACCACAGCACAGCTCGCGTTCTACTGCGGCATGTACTACAATCGTCCGGTCAACGCTGTGCAAGACTTCCCGAAGTGGCTCGAGATTTGGTGATGAGATTTTCAGCTACACCATCAAAGCTCCGCCAACGGTCGCCAACAAAGGCATCAATGTTGCTGAACCATTCAACGCCAACCTGCTTACACTTGGCGCGGACGACTATATGCCCGCGAAGGTCCCTGGGTCCACCCCGCGAAAACGAATCCAGGCTTCTACAAAGTCTTGGGCTTTCAACCCTTTGCGACTGTTGCTAAGTGGTAGGAAGTCTACTCCCAAGAAGAAAATTGCTGCACTTCCAGAGCGCTTGCTCCTCACTGCTAAGGACAATACTTCCACCTCCCAGCGAGAGACTCTGTTTTCTGGCTTCAACCTCGGCGACATCTCGGCTGCTACCCAAGAAGCTCGCACGAAAGAGCTCGGCCAGCTTCAGCTTCAAGGTCCTACCACAACCTGCAACACGGAGACCAAGGAAGATCAAAACCAAGATGAGCTGATCGAGTGGAGCGATGATGACTTCGACGATGATCTGCCGGACTTCACACTCGCTGGTCGCACCCCATCAGTTCTGCCGTCACCTCGAGCCTCTCCATCCGCAGCGTCCCAGAACGAGGCCGAAGATGATGGTGCTTCATGGCCACCTTTAAGCGCTTCAGTCAAATTCTCCTGCAAAGAGGCCCTCCAGCTCATGGCTCCTTGACCGCTTGAGGATCCGGCTTCCGCTTCTGAATCACCTTCCCCAACATAGTCGAGCGGGTCGAGCGAGACGGTATCATCCTCCGAGGGCTCAGATGCAAAGAACTTTGGTACATAGGGCAGCAATAGGTCAAGTCGTACGAGCACCTGGCTCGGACTCGAAGCGCCCTGATGTCGATGAAGATTGCAACGAGCACAGCCACCACGAAGGACGCAATCGAGACCTAGTGACTGCAACCGCCAGCGACAATAATCTCTAGTCCCTGTCTGAGGACGCAGTGCTTGTCAACGACGAGGTGGCTGGCGACATTGGCCCTGAGGGCCGTGACCTTACGAACCCGGTTAATGCTGCCACCGCAGTCGCACCACACAGCTCGAGCACTGTCAACACCGACGCCGAGGATCACGACAAGTTTGTCGATGCGCTGGAGGATCAGGATGTTTAAGATGTGGCCATGTTCAATATGCTCGTCGTGGCTCTGCGTTGAGAGTCCGCGAATTATCGTGAGCACGCCGCAAGATTGTCCTGGTATCTTACTTGCTTTATAGGGAGGTAGTCATCCCACGGTCTAGAAAGGTCTGGGTTCTGACAGGAGGATTGGAAATCTATGTGGGCGACAAGGTGGGGTAATTTCAACGCAAGCAAGGAATGTCGCGTATCTGTTGCATATATTGATGGGTAGAGCTCACAACATTTATCAAGTAGACAGCTTCGCAGGGTATCTATACTAAGTATGGAAGTAATTACAGTCTTCTTAATCTTCTTCAGCGTCGTTGTCTTTCCTTCTCTTACTCTCTCCTTCATTTCCATGACTTTGTTCTCCATCTTCCTTACTTCTCTTTCTTTTTGAACTTCCACCTTCTGGCGCTTTCTCAGTAACGAAGAGTGCACTCGCCGTCTCCTTTACCTCCGACCTAGTACCTTCGCTCTCCTGAGCGGGATCGAAGGTATTTTTTTCCGGGTCTTCCAACGCCTTGACGACCTTCTCAGTACCCATATCGTCACCTTCCTTCGTCTCGCTAAGCTCGGGATCAACCCAGCCCTCCGTATAGCTGCCGCCAAAGTCAATAATCCACAGCTCATCATTCGCATCGACCATGAAGTTATCGGCCTTCGCATCGCCCCATACGATGTCGTGTTTATGCAGCTCCTTGACGTATTCCTCGCCCTTGTTCGCCCACTCAGCACGCTTTGCACGCGGTACGCTGGCTTTCAGTAACTTGGTCAGGGGTTTGGGCTCTTTGATCGGCGTGAGCAGGAAGCCCATAGCTTCGGTCTTGCTGTTCTCGTAGCCAACCAATGCGATCAAATGTGGGACTTTGATGTCAAGATTGAGCTTCTCGATCTTTTGCAGGACGCTGATTTCGCGCTTCGTAGGACCGGGCTGGTCTGGCACGACGGGCTTGAAGAAGTACATGTTGCCGTCCTTGTCTACGACCTCGCCTGGGTGAGCGGGCTCGGGCATGCTGACTTCGGATCGGACGGTGAGTTTGTGCGCGTTTATCCACGGGACCTTGATGTCTTGGATATATTTCGGCATCTTCATCCGTGGAACGAGCTTCTCGATGCGCTGCTCCAGCTCTTCTGTTGTTTCCAGTAGTTCCGGCTCCAGCTGCCCACCCTTGATCTGCATATTGTAGAAGTATGTCGGGCCATGGTACCATTCGTGTAGTGTCGACTCAACAGGTTCGCGATATGGAGGCGCCCAAGTATCGGTCACATCCCCGAAAGCCGAAAGTATCCAGTTCCTGAGCTCAACGCCGGCGCTGCCTGAATCCTGGTCTTCGTCTGACTCTTCATCGGCAGTGACGTCCACGGCACTGTCCTTGTCGTTCGACCTTCGCTTCTTCTTATCGCTTCCGACGGATTGTTGCTTCTCTGCTTCATTCTCTTCGCGGCGTTCGGCATCTCGGAGGCCGCAGATCTTGTCGAGATATTCGTAGTAGAGAGGTTTTTCGCGCGACTTCCGGAGATCTTTGGGATCGACGATGATGTGGAAGCGCACGTCGTTGACAAGGGCGGTCAAGGCGCTGTAGTCTTCGTCGTTGTATTCGAAATGAAGGATGTGAGTTTTATGGTCCGTCGAGGTTTGCGCCATGATGGATATTCGCGTAGTAAATGAGCTGCTTGGACAAGAGACTGAGACACGATCACAATGGGCACCAAAAGTCCTCAGGCACATTCAAGAGTCTTATCCACTTCTCCACGTCCGCGCCAGGACCCTGCAGCGATGTCATTATTCTCCTGTATCGAGAAATTGCATGCGCGCCGTAACATGTCATTTTACATTGACATCATAGATTTCGATGCTGGTGGGATCGACAGGTACCATCGTCGCGACATCGCCGGCGCGTTCTTTTATTGGCTCAAAGCGCTAGCGCATCTCTGTATTTGGGAGTACTAAAATTAAGGTTATCGATCGCGAACGTAGAGGCTGGGAATCTGACGCGAGAT
>Ga0265797_10001279_pt1 | contig 44517 bp, 53 predicted proteins | sample P2T30metagenome_FD_192433 | JGI IMG/M metagenome (GOLD analysis project Ga0265797, IMG submission 192433) | Plant litter microbial communities from East Loma Ridge, Irvine, California - P2 T30 | ecosystem: Environmental > Terrestrial > Plant litter > Unclassified | place: USA: California...
CGTATCGTCTGCCCAAGCGTTCATGCAGGGGCTCTACCCACCACAGGAAGCTAGCAATGCAACGGAAGTGCTCGCAGATGGCACTTCTGTCGACTACCCGCTCAACGGATATCAGTATGCTAGCATTCACGCTGCCAGCCCCAACGACCCGTACTCGAGACTCGTATCTGGAACATTATCTTGCCCTCAAGGACAGGCAGACGGACTGAAGTATTTCACTACTCCAGAGTTCAAGGCGGCGAAGGGAGCCAACGAAGATCTATACAAGAAGCTGAAAGTGGATTGGTTTGAAGGCTTCGCCGAGCAAGATGACTTGTCTTATACCTTCGCACTTGAACTCGCAGATTACCTGTCATACCAATACGCGCACAACTCTAGCATCTACAAAGCCTTGGCAAACGACTCCGACTATGCAGGTGTATATGACAAACTGCGATACAATGCCGACGAAGTAGCCTGGTATCTCTACGGAAACACTTCCGCATCTACTGCAGACTCCGACGACCGAGCTATCGGTGGCAAAACACTCGCAGGCTCAATCCTTCACTCATTCAACCAACTCCTCCCAGAAAAGACAGACAGCGAGAATTTGATTAACAACGCTGGGCAGACCAACAAGCCCAGCCCGCTTACCTTCTTCTTTGGCGAACAGGACGCCATGGTGAGCCTCATGTCACTCATGATGCTCGACTCCCAATCACCCGGCTTCAAATCCATTCCCCCTTACGGCTCAGCCATGATCTTTGAGCTTTTCAGTACAGGCGATAGCGCGGAGATGCCCAGTGATCCCAACGACCTCTGGATACGTTTCTATTTCCACAATGGAACAGACTCTGACAACGAGCCACTCCGGTCATACTCCATGTTCAACAGCGGGAGGTCGATGACAGACATGCCGTATGGGGAATTCTACACTATACTGAGCACTATCGGCATGCAAGGATTGAGTGAATGGTGCAAAAGCTGCAGCAGTCCAAGTCTTTTCTGTATCGGCGCCGATGGAAGCGGTGTAACGCTTGTAGTTCCCACACCACAAGAACGACCGAAGAAGGATGCCATTTCCCCTGTCGTTGGAGGCGTCATCGGCGCGGTTGTTTCTCTCGTCGTAGCCGGTCTACTCTTCGCACTCGCCATGTTACTCGCTGGCATCCGCTTCCATCGGGTCGAACAACGTCTTGGTCACAGTCCGAAATCAGAGTTCGGTGGCTTCAAAGGATCTGCAAAGTTGGCATCAGATCCTGATGTTAGTCTGTCGAGAAACGCGGTACCGCCAGCTACTGCTACATCAGGTATCGTTAGCTTTGGTGGAGACCATAAGAGGGGGCATGAAAGGGTTGGGAGTTGGGAACTCAGGCAGAAGGAGTTTGGTAAGGATATTGGGGAGGCGAGTCCGAGGAGCAGTTTCGAGGCGATTGATGCTGTTGCCACGAGAGGGGTTGAGTCGCATGACCGTGTGTAAGTTGCGCACCTTCTTGAGCAGGAAAGATGGGCAGATTTGAGTGGTAAATTTTTGTTTTTTCTGTTACGCTCTTTATGACACGACGATGGAATGTATATCCAGAGGAGAAGAGAGGAAGGGACCCGTCGGCCTTCACTTTGTACGATCTTGATACCCGGTTTTCCTCTATGGATGCCATTGAAAGTTATGCTTTACTATAACGACGACACTCGCTTTACGAATCAAGAAATTCAAGCATTTTTGAAGTTCTCATCTCTTTCTCCCATTCACTTACATATCATGATATGTTGTCTCTTGTCTTGCCTATCATACCCAAGTCTCACTCCACATATGTCTACATAGTTCCTCCAACTATCCATATATCCATTGATCAAACCAAGCCAAAGCGAGAACGCATAGTCCAAGGGTTAAGACGCCCACTCCATGAACCCTCTACTAAGTAGTGCTTGCGCTGATTGGACCGAAAGGACCACGGGCAGGACGCAGTTGGCGAGAAGCCGCAGCGTGGTTAATGTGGGAGATGCTAGTTCGAGTCTAGCTGCGTTCAAGACATTTTCTTTTTTGCTTGAGCTTGGGGTGTGTGTGAAGAAGATGGGTTGTAGGTGTTGCGAGAAGATATGAGCTGTTATACTTCCAATACACACATACTTACTTTAGATGTATGTTGAGGGCGAACTCCAAATTGTCAGTTCATCACTATTGTCATTCACGTTGAACCGAACCCCTATTCGTCTTCATCTTATCATCTGGTCAACTCAGGCTCCTTTTTATTCTCAACGTGTCCTCTTTACAAGTTCGCAGACGAGAGTGTTGAGTTATGACGTGCCGATATCAGAGTAGAGACGATGCAAGACGTGGTCTGTAAGCTTGACCGGGACGTTGATCTAATACGGAAAAGGATCAGAGGCAGTGTAACAATTTAGAATCGGAAAAATTTATATAATCTCATTGAAGGCATATACAAATGCAAGCAGACATAGGTATCGGCCGCATGCCATGCCTTTTTAACTCCTTACGAACGCCATGTAAAGGCAAAAAGCCACAAAAGTAAGGCTGTGCCAAAGCACATATCGTATTTTCGTCTCATTAACGTAAACATCGACCATATTATCGACAAAGAAACGAAGCCCCGAATACATCTCTTGCTCATCTCAAAAGCTGTCCTGCGATGCCGACAGCAACACCTGCTGTCATGAGGTAATCGGCACAGCGGGCTCTCATGCCTGCATTTCCTTGACCGTCAAAAGCCGCACAAGCCTCGACAGTAAGCTGCGAACATCCCAGACTGCTCAAGCTCGAGCAGATGCTCTGAGCAGACTGGAGGCCCACACTCGGAATTGCGGTAATGGTGGCACCGGCGCCGTTGGGTGCCGATATAGTGACGCCAGCCGCGCCGTTGGCTAGAGCAGTCGTACAGCTTGCAGCATCACTTTGGCAGCTTGTATAAGCGGACGAGCAGGCAGCTGCGTTGGAGTAAGTCGTCGGTATGTACGGAAAAGGGTAGAATTGGTTCTGTACCGTGCTTCCGTGGTTTGCGCCATTTGTTTCCTGCACGAAGGGGCTGTCGCCTGTTGTGGATGCGATTACGAAGGAGACGGTGGATGTGGCCGAGGGATTTGCGCCCGTGGCAATGGCGCCAATTGCTCCTGTGCATGCTGCGCCCTGGGGGCAGCATGCTACATGTCCGGCCTGGTCGGCTGAGCACACGGCTGTTCGTGGGCAGCAGAGTCCCGGGGCGCCGAGACCAGCACAGTTGAAGTATTGGGTTGCGCATGCATTGTTGTTTTGTCGCTTGAGGACTTCGGCGCCGCTGCCTGCGGGAGATGTCTCCATGGCCTCGTATACGGGGTTCTCTAATGGCGCAACGGCTGGTTCGAAGTCGGCGAAGACATCTGGTGCGGCGAGCGCTGCAAGCGGCGCAAGCAGGAGCGGAGCGAGGAATGTGCGCATTTTCCGAATAGGGACGTCTTGGTCGGTCGTGAACGAGAGTACGCGGCTTGCGCCTGAGAGTTGTGAGGTTGTTCGGGGCCGGGTTGATTGTTGGGACGGCTATCGATATAGGGGACCTCGGGAGGCTGGTGGCTATGGGTGTGTGAGTATGGGACCGATGTGCGCCAATTGCCAACTCACGCTTAATAGACACAAGACGCAATCGATGGTTCGGTGCTATGGGCTGTCAAGTGTCGAGGTGTCGTGGGCATGAAAGTCGGTGCGGCTGTGCTATGCTGCCAAGCCAGCTGCGTTGTAACGGCAACGCGGTCTAACCGTCCAATCGGACTGTAATACGTCATGCATGTTGCACGTTCTCACTGAGGCCCGCGATGCGGGTATGCGGGCCCTGATGATCTTCTGCCTTTTGACTTTGGCCCTGCTTTGGACCTCACACCGCTTACCCAAGTTTCGACGTGTGTTTAATATCACCATCCCACCCATAACTCGGATGCTAAGCTGGCTAGATGCAATCACGTGAAACATTCACACACACCTTCAGTCGCCTAAGCGCCATGATGAAAGTACAAGAACGAAACATTACAACGACTGTTTGACAAGTTTAGCATCGCCTGAGCTATCGCTTTTTTGTGGTGAGAGGTGTCGTGGCTATATTCTAGTAGTCCAAAATGAGTCGAAATGAGCAACATCGCACTAGTGGAGGCATCTATGAATGGGCTGCACAAATAGAGAATTGTCGCTTCTGCGTTGAGATCGTTTACTGTCATGTTTTCGCTGCATCAGCAATTAACTCTTAGTTCAAACCATTCTCACATCACCCCATATCACCCCATCAGACGCCGAGGTCCAACCGCCATACAAACATGCCTGCTACGTGTGACCATTGCTCTGAACGCCAGGCAATCGCAAAGGGCATCAGTCATCATACCAGCTTCTGCATCGAATGATCTTGCAGCTGCTTCGTCTATTCGAGGACTTGTCTCCAAGTATGCACAATCGCAACTACGCCTGAAGAAGCCTACTACTGTCTTTGTCGGGGGTACTGGACAAGAAGTATTGACAGAGGCAGACTGGAAGACCAATGTCAAGAGCGATGTCATATTGCTCATCTCAGCGGGAGAAGAACATATTGGTGCTAACAAAGAACCAAACGGGCATGGTAAGTAACATAAAGTTTGAGCAAGTTTGCGCTTAATACTCGCACTTCCCACCTCGGTGTAACCATCAGTCACCGACCCCCTACCTAGATATAACAGCAGGCGTAAACCCATAATGTCCAGTTAAAGCTCTAGCTCTAGCCTCCAAAGCACCCGCCGATTCGCTCTCTGTGTCTCGGCTTACTACTACTGCCCATACACTTCCAGGTATCGTCCACGCTGTCGGCCAACCTGATCTCCACCTGGCACCAAGTTTCCCATTAGCACCGTCTTTGCTTCGAAGAGATGGATCCGTCATCCTCTGATCGGTGGCAACATTGGGTGCAGTATGGCTTGGTACAAGACTACGTTGTCTCGACGTAAGGCTGATGGAGACAAGGGCAAGAAAGTCGCCGAGAAGCTTCGAGGGCTAGAGGGAGTATGGCGGATCCAAGCGTACCGAGAAGCATGGCTACTGGACGAGTGAGAACACAGCCATTCTGCTGGTGAGCAATGGGATGCTGCATTGGGTACCATAGGAGCCGGGAACCACTTTGCCGAAGTCCAGGTTGTTGAAGCTTCATCACTTGCCAACATAGACAATAGTCTGCAACAAGACAACGTCGTTCTCCTAGTACACTCGGGCTCTCAGGGACTGGGAGGCAACATCCTTAAGAAGTGTATGACAGAGACGCGCACTAGCTTCGGAGAGGGTAGTGCAGATGCAATCGGATACATGGAAGAGCATAACCAGGCCTGTGAGTGTGCAAAAGCAAGTAGAGATCTAATCGCCTTGCAATTTCTTGCATGCCTTGAACCTGGCAATGAAGATTGGACTTTGGGCAGCTCGGGTGCTAGCGCATTGGACGAGAAGGCATCGAGATGATCGCAGTTGCCAAAACTGCACTGAAGAAATGCAGGATGATCGACATCTGGCACAACAACGTTGAGCGTATCGCATGGCCTCCATCAGAACTTTGGTCAGCTGGAAAATACGCCTCTAGTATCTACAATATTGTTCCTTGTGATTGTGTGTACATCCACAGGAAAGGCGCAGCACCAACGTACGATCCGAAGATTCAGTTACCGCTCAGCCTTCTTCCACTGCCCGGATCCAGAGGCACACCGACGCTCATTCTGCAGCCAACGTTCTCAACCTCCAACGCATGGGGTCTGAAGAACGGACTTTCGCTTGCCCACGGTGCAGGATGCGCCATGTCTCGGGCAAAGGCACTGTCGGCATCGGCACAGAAGTACAAAGGCCAAAACATCCTGGAGCCACGGTTGGCAGACTTGCAAGGCACGTGGGTCATCTGTGACGAAAAAGGCCTTGTTTTTGAAGAAGCTCCAGACGCATACAAAGACGTTCAGGCTGTTAGTCAAGATCTAGTCGATGCCGATGCAGCGCAAGTTGTCGGCTGGTGTCGATCTAGGATCAGCTACAAGGTCAGAAATGAGACATGTTGAGGCAATGTTTTATCGGTAGAGGTGGATCTGCCGACACAGCAATAAACTGTGCAAACGTCTCACGGATCGACTTCCACAGGACAGATGCTGACCCGTAGGGAAGCGGCGCGGCAGAAGAGACGGCTCCTGAAAGTCTTGTGCAATGTGCGCGCGGGGTCAAGATGGAGCTGTAATCTCCATGCTTCCATATAACTCTGCCTCAGTTAGATGCGCAACCCTGTCTTTTCTCGATTCACCCGCTTCTGTCAATTTCCTCTGATTCCCGCTCCCCATCCGTCATTTCTTCTCACACCCGTCTTTGCCGTGTCATACAGTCTTGTCAATCGGGGCTCGTGGAAACCGTGCCTCAGAATGCCTCAGTAAAACACAGAATAAATCTTCTGCTACACCCGCCTCAGGAACGCATGTTTGGTCTATTTGCGTCAAGTAAGCGCGACGGCGAGAGTTTTGTGTGGAATGTTTGTTTCCTTAGGGCGCGGCTACCGGAAAAGGTGCAACATGCAAGCGCCATGTCATTGTATGGGGTAAATTTGGATCTGTACCAAGGCTGTTAGACCCGACTAGCGCTGCAGTAGTCAAAGCTTGGTACGTTGGCGGCAAAAGCAACATCTGCGACATTCGAGACCCTTGCCTCAGAACATGTGCATCAACAAGCGACTATACGACAGAAACACTTGAACTGCCTGCAGCTTCGGTTGGCCTGGAAGTATGACTCTGAAATTCCGACCTCGTCGACGCACTGCACCTCGGCGTTGGCGCATACCGAAAACTGAGTTGGCTGGGGCCAAGTCTTACAAACTCCACACCAGGGCTCAGCCCTGGCCTCAGGAACAAGGCCCGCCCCCACAATGATTGGCCGGCAAAGCGCCCATGCGTCTTGGTGTTTCGAAACGGCGAAGCGGGCGTGCGTCCTCTAGTGCATTTACGGCAAACAACACATGGTTTCAAGCAATAACGCACACTGCCTCTGTTCCCAGCGGCCAATCAGCCGGGCATGAATCGGCTGAAGAGGGTTTGTAGTGGGTTACAATGGAAGTGACGGCGCGCAGGGTGGATCTTCTTCTGGTAGTCGTCTTCGGGAAGGCGCGTTGATGAATTTGTGACGGCTTTCGATGTGTGACGCCCCAACCACCGGTGCCTGACTGCGCCTCTACCCAGCAGGCAGGAAAATTATATAGTGTTTGCCAGCCGCCGCATGTCCTGAGGAATCATCCCTTTGCAAGCTATCCCTTCACTGGTTTTTCCTACCGTTCATCGTTTGCATACAACAGTTCTCTCTCCACTTTGCTTGTCAGCATTCGCTATAATATTCGGTATGTAGTCCCTCGACCCGTTTGCGCTTTCTTTCCCATCACTGCCCGTGCAACCGTGTTTGCATCTGGAAGTTTCCGTTCGTTTGCCTTTGTCACAAGGTTCACATCGCGCTTTCCCCTCTTCCACCTCAATTGCGCCGCTCCTCATATAAACACACTTGGCACGCCCACTTCATCTCTGCAAAACACTCACTTCTCTACTTTACTTGTCCACCCCGCTCTCACACCGTCACTCGCTAAACAATCCTCACAGTCGAATCTCAACCCCATTCTTTACACAAGGACAACCTCCATAATCAAAATGCTTGTCTCAGTCATCTCCGTCTTGGCCGCGGCCTCCGCTGTCGCCGCTCAGTCCTCGACTGTCATTCCCGCTCCCGTAGTGACCGGTAACCCTATCGGCGCCAAGTACGTTGGTACTCTTCCTCCCAAGGAGGGCAGCACCCTCACTGGTTCTATCGAGGCCACTACTGGCGCCGATGGCAAGGGCGTCAAGTTCTCCGTTTCGTTCGCTGGCCTCCCCGAGACTGGCGGTCCCTTCATGTACCACCTTCACGCCAAGCCGGTTCCCGCTGATGGAAACTGCACTGGCACTGGCGCTCACTTGGACCCGTACATGCGCGGCGAGGTTCCCGGTTGCGATGCCAGCAAGCCCGAGACATGCCAAACTGGTGACTTGAGCGGAAAGTACGGAAATGCTACTGAGCAGACTTTCTCGGCCGAGTACACTGACTTGTACTCTGCTACTCTGCCTTCAGACCCTGCCTTCGTACGTCTTGATCATACAATGTAACAGAAGAGCAACATGCTAATATATCCCAGTTTGGCGCCTTGTCCTTCGTCGTTCATCTCAGCAACAAGACTCGTATCGGCTGTGCCAACTTCACCATGATCGACGCTGGTACTAATGGCTACGGCGCTCCCCCGGCGTCTTCCTATGCGCCCGAATCTTCAGGCTACGGCGCCGCTCCTTCATCCACAGGCTACGGCGCCGCTCCTTCATCCGCAGGCTACGCCGCTTCTTCATCCACAGGCTACGCCGCTCCCCCACTGTCTACTGGCTACCCTATGATGCCCCCCACCAACACCTCTTCTGGCTTCGCTCAGTCCTCAGGCATGCCCCTCTACAACGCCACCACTATCGCTGCCTCACCAACTGCTGGTCTGCCCATCACTCCCAGCGCAGCATCCTCATCAGCCCCAGCTGAGTTCACCGCCGGCGCCGCTAAGATTGCCGGTGGCGCTGGTGCTCTGCTCGCCGCAGCTGCCGCCGCACTTGTCTTGTAGATGAGCAATGTTGATGCTTAGACGGGAAAGAAAGCTGGACAGCAGGTGCATTATGGCGTTTTCTTTTGTTTTTTTTCATGATTGTCATTTGATACCAGGTGGGTCGCAAGACCGACTCATCGCTTTCTTCGTCAGAGACACGGGAGGGTTAATATTTGGGAACCTTTCGCATGTGTATAGGGTCATATTCACGGGGTCGCTTCTTCGATAATGTAGTTTGATAATGGTATAGATGTGGAAATGTCACAGTTTTGCAAGATTCTTTCTGCTTGCCTTGTTACCTTTGACAAGTCTTCAGGTATAGTGCATCTAGGTACACACACTCCAGCTGTTTGACTTGCTACACAAAGCGACGAGCGGATACTGGCCCGTACAACATCACCTGTCATGATCAGAGTGATAGTTGATGAGGTTGGTGGACTTTTCAGTCGCAGCCGAATGCCATTATACTCATATTGATGAGGGTATCTTTCCCAGCTCAAGTGCCTTAGCTACCTATAGCTGTATACGTAATAAAATGAAGAAATATATCGTTTTCTGGGCAACGATCCTTTGCTCCACATCCTACTCCTGCCCGAAGCGGTGGCGGAATGTATGCGCGACTGGAAGTAACAAATAGTTAGGCTTTGGCTTTGGCCGCCGTCGCTGGAGCCTCATCGTCACTGTCTGGTGTATCGGAACGGCCAGACTTCTTGAACTTGGGCTTGTCTTCTGCGAGCGAAAGTTGGAGACCACGGTGGTTATATCTCCTGCCCTGGAAGCCGGCAACGAAATTCTCAGCAGGCTCGAACTCGCGGAAGCGGACTGTGACGACGCCCTCGGGCTCCCTGTCGTATAGAGTGCAGTTGGTGACCTCACCGTACTGCTCCGCTGCCTCGCGCATGTCCTCCTTGATCTCCAGATATGCGCCCGCGTCCTCTTCGAGCTGCTCCAAATCAAAGATGTTCCTGATGATGACGACTTTAGCCCATTTGTTCTTTTTGGGCGCCAAGGTCTCGGCGACGTAATCTTCGTTGTCGGACCACTCGTTGAGCTTCCTGTGGATTTGTCAGTGACGATACAGAAGTCTGCAGACTTGCGAACTTACTGGTTTAGCTCAGCGCGATTGCGCTCAGACGCTTTCCTATCCTTGCGCGTAAGCTTGGATGCGATCTTCTCGCCGTCTCTCTCTTTCTTGTGCTCAATCTTAGCTGCCTCGACGTGGATGTTGCCGTTGGAGTTATCGCCTGGGCGGAGAGGGAAGTCGTCCATCAGCCTGATCGCATTGGCAATAGCCTCTTTCTTGAAGTATACAACCATGGCAGTACCATTGAAGACGCCGTCGGTTTCGTACATGTAGATGCGCGGCTCGCCGTTGGCGCCCTTGTCAATGATGCCGTACCTCGAGCACTCGTCCTCGAGCTCCTTCTTCGTGGTATCAAGAGGCAGGTTGGAGATCCAAATAGCCTTGTTCTCCATAACCTTGGGCTTCTTGTTGGCCTCGGGCTCCTTCACGTTCTTGCGCTTCTTGGTGTTTTCGGTCGCGGAGGGATCTGTAGCAGATGGAGTGTCCGAAGCAGACGGACGGCCCCCTGCCTGGTCCATGAAGTCGTCGAGCTCGCCCATTGTATACTAGAGGATCGCTACCGGAAGCTTTGCAAGCGCCAGGGTGGAGTTTTTCGGCCTCGTCAAGACGTACAGAGACGGGTGTAGACGTCGGCGTATCGTGTGATGTATGCTTGTTGACGTGAAGCTTGAGATGTCGGCGGCAGAAAAGTTGGGCGGTGAGGTGTGCTGCGGGACAAATGCAGAAGGCGCTACGGCGGCGATGATGTTCCGGTGCCGGTGCCAGCGACAACAAGGGCGGTTGCCTGGAGAGCGTTCAGGGCTCTGCGAGTGATGACAGGCGCTGTTGCTGTTGAAGACGCCATGTTTCGTTAGTCTTTCTGAAGGGCAAGCCCTCTAATGCCGCCATGCTCTTTCGGAGGGCGCGGATGAACCTACACAGCGCTGGGCGAGATGTATAGGGCCTCTGTGTCGAGAGAAGTGTCGTTACGGCCGTTGTGGCAGATTGAGCGTCGTGATGGAGGAGACGGATGACGATGGCGGAGGATCGATAGAGGCGCGGAGTGGTGCATGCAGGACGCCGGCAAATTCCCGCCTAGCGCGTTCAGGGTAGCTGCTCAAGCTTCGATGTTCAGGTCCGTCAGCCCCGCATGTGACGACTCAGGGATCAAGCAAAACGCCCATCCGAAGCATGCAGTGTAGGACACACGAGACACTCCCTACACAAGAGGAAACTTTCTCGGTCAGATCACTGCGCCCCACAGATGAGTATATATAGGCGGAGAATGTAGCCCTGCGACTCCAGTAATCCTCTCCATCCTTACTCTTGCTACTGCGGCGCATAGCGAAACTGATACCATGTCTCTAGTCGACATCTTAACCAGACCCAATATGCGGGATCCTATTCCTCCACCTTCACTGCTCGTGCAGGCTAGCAAGTCATTCGCCGACAAGCTGAGCCTGACAACACTTCCGTACCATGTCCACGAGATCCTCCTCGGCTTCTTGGGTTACCATTTCATCCTCCATGTCCTTTCCCCGACCATTTCGCAGCTTGTCTGTCCCAAGGTATACAATGGCTTCAACAAGCGCACGCGACTCAACTGGGACATCCACTGGGTCTCCATGATCCAGGCTGTCTTCATATGCGCCGCTGCGCTGTGGGTCATTTTCAAGGATGAACAGAGACACGAGATGGACTGGAGGGGTAGACTCTGGGGTTATACGCCAGCTAGCGGCATGGTTCAGGGATTCGCTGCTGGATACTTCCTGTGGGACCTTCAGATCTCTGCCCAGTACATCCACATTGCTGGAGTAAGCTCGTTGATCCACGCCATCGGCGCTTTGGCAGTCACCTGTATTGGTTTCGTAAGTTGTGCGCTTACAAATGTGTCACACATGCTGACTACCTTCCAGAAACCCTTCGGAAACTACTACGGTCTCTCCTTCGTCCTCTACGAACTCTCTACTCCTTTCCTCAACATCCACTGGTTTTGCGACAAGCTCAACATGACAGGCTCAAAGCTCCAGCTCTACAACGGCATCGCTCTGCTTGTCATGTTCTTCTGCTGTCGCATCGTGTGGGGATCGTATCAATCTATCATGATCTACTCGGACATCTACAAGGCGCTCACAATGCCTAAATCAGAGCTTATGAGCTCTCTGCTCGAGGCCCAGAAGAGCGACGGAGCCGCAAACAGCAGTATGGGTCTCGAGGGGCCTGGAGGTCTGGCCGTAGGCGAGCTACCCATGTGGCTGGTTTGCGTTTACTTGGTTGGTAACACAGCTTTGAGTATGCTCAACTTTTACTGGTTTTCGCAGATGATAAAGGCTGTTCAAAAGAGATTCGTGCCTGCGGACGAAAAGAAGGTAAAGAAGAGCCAGTAAGCTCTTGTGTTGCCAAGGAATGAGATACGAGTTCAGGATATGCGAATGTTTTTGGTGGGCACTACCTAATGTTGCTGATTGACGGAACGGACGGCTACAAAGTGATGATACCCAGCGTCCTTGATAATTGTTGTGTTTATTAAAGTCGATAATACTGAATATCAACCATGTACTGTAACGTAGCGCCCAGTGACCTTTGTGACCTGAATGAATCGAATAGGGCCCAAATCCGCAGAAAACAACAGCTTGACCCGTCCCTCTCATAACTTCGCACTCGTACCACTCATCTTCTCTACCTCCTCTCTTAGAACCCTCCGCATTTCGCCTGCCATCTTGGCGCCCTCTTCGTCATCCAAATCATCTCTTTGACCCCGCCCAAACATTGTCCAGCTCTTGTTTTTGATCTCTGGCATTGTCTCTGGACGCGGTATGATGTGGAAATGCACATGTGGTACCACTTGTGCGGCACGCGCTCCTACGACCGTGTTAGACGATGAAGAGACGGCCAATGTGTAACGTAGTCCCAGTACGTGTATCTCCGGAAGGAATGTAAAAGCGAGACAGAGGTGGAAAGCGACTTACCGTTATTCTGCACAATGTTGTAATCTGTTACACCTGTAACCTTGGCCACTGTCCTTGCTAACACTGGTAGCCAGAAGCCTAGTCACTCAATGAGTATACTGATCTTGTCACATAGTAATGCCCATTAGGCAACTTACCAATCTCTCTACTCTCCACGGGTTCCATGTCTGCAACTTTGACTTTGTGCTGTCGAGTAGTGACTAGTAGATGTCCTGGTACATGTCAGCTATTGTCCGCCAACTCATAAAATCCTCAAATCTCTATGTTTCCATCACATATAGTTTCCATGCGAAGAGTATAACGACATGAACATGAAACTTACCGCCAGTCATGGGTAAGATGTCAAGAAAAGCAACAACATCCTTGCTCCTCAGGACAACAAAACTACTCGGATTGGTCTTCTCCGGGTCGCTTTCGTCGTCTTTAGGTACACAGTCTAGGTAGGACTCGTGGCTTTTACTTCTACTTGTCCATAGTGTAGGACTATTTGACGAAGAGGGAGCTGAAAATGGAAAAGCGGCTGCAATGTTGCAAAACGGACAAGTTTCGGGTGGATAGTGGAGGTCCGTTTCTTGCATGATTGGTCGTTGACGGCGATGTTGCTGTTATTCGATGATGATTGCTGTGATGTATGTAAACACGCAGGTGTGACACAGATGCCCGGGTGCGTGTGCGTCCGATGAGTACTGAGTCGCGAACCACGATACTCCTGCTCAATCTAATTCGGCTTGGAGAATGAGATGAAAACTGCGATCAAGGTTTCCCCGTATTGATGATTGATCGACAGCCGGAGCTGTGGTCGCTGTGCATTCAGCACTTGATTCGAGCTCCGAATCCAAGTTAGCGTCGATACTGACGTGAGGAGCCGAGGTACGTTGATCGCAAGGAACGCGACATGCGGCTAAGCACGTCGCACATCGGCATCGCGATCGTGAAGCGAGAGCGTGGCGTGTTGGCGACAGGACGCGCACGCGAAAACCAGGAAAGGTGGCGTTTTTTTGAAAGACACGGTGGTGACGTATCGTGTGGTTTTCGGGATCCAGACGCGCACGCGATGCGTCTCGTGTCTGGTGTGGGCCTGACGCGAGATGGCTGGGAGGATGGCTAGCTATGCCATCATCGTGTATAGTCACGTCAGGCCAAAGGGATTCGCTCATTGATGTTTGGTTGAAGTTCTGGATGACATTTATGGAATTTCTGCTTCATTTGACGCGAAACAGTGCGCTTTCAGACTACTCATACACTGAGAGCTATCTCACATCTGCTACCCCAATGACCATATTCCCACGCGACACCACATGCAGATCCACAAAGGAATAGCCTCTCCCATATCACACCATTCATGGTATATCGATCGCTAATGCTATGAGCGAGTATCCAGAGCCGCTACAAGGAGAAATGAAGTTAAGAGTGATGTGAAAAAGCAAGCACCCTTGATTTGCGCCTCCGTGCATGGGGGATGAACGCCTGCGACTCCATGTTCCAAAACAAGACAAGAAACCATAAAAGAAGTGTGCAACCAACTTGCATCCCATGTATTAACGCCGACCGGAAGATGGTATTAGCCAAGATGTAAACATGAAGGGTTGGCTTGGATGCAATCGTAAATTTTTGCTCCCGGTCGGAACCGAACTTCGTCAACCGCTGCTATTGAAGCATGGCGGTAATGAACAGCTTTGCGACTCCTAAGCCAAAGACCGGGAGTGCCTAAAGAACACCAACGTCTTAGCGCTGGCTCTTGGTCTTGGAAGGAACAACGGCAGCCTCTTCTTCTTCTTCTTGAAGCGGGTTACCGTAAGCCGCAACGTAGTCCTTAGCCCACTTGCGAAGAACAATTGATGCTGGTGGATGTTAGTTGGGTTTCCAGAGAACAGAGTGTGGTGTGACATACCCTTCAAGAACTTCTTGCTAGCATACTTCTTAAAGAAAGCCTCGTGCACGACGGGTCCAGAGAGGTAGTCGATCATGAGCTGCAGGACAGGCTGGATCTCCTCCTCAGAGTAGCCGGCGTAGTGTGTGAGGGTGTTATCCTGTGGATGTTAGTGGGAGATTGCAGTATAGAAGGTATGATCACTTACCCAAGGGCCACGCTCGAGGACGAGACGAGCAAGGTACATAGCAGCGGCAGCAACCTGGCTTGGGGGGTGGGCGAGGAAACGATGGTCCAGGCAGCCAATCTCGAGGAGGTACTTGCCCAGTGTGCGGGTCTGGATGTCGTAGTTGTCGGCCTTTGATATCCGGCGAAGGAAGTTCATGGGGTTCGGGTAGCTCAAGTCGTAGTTGAGAGCAGCAAGGACAAAGCGCTCCGCGCTCAGAATTTCCTCTTCGGTGAAGCCATCGTCGGCGACATGGCGGAAGTTCTGAACGTGGGGCGAGAGGACCTCTTCGTACTTGGAGGCAATGAACATGGCGGTGACACCAACCAACTGGAGACGGTCCAGCTGGACGATCTTGGCGGAGAGGAAGCGGTCGATGATGTTGACAGCGAGGAAGAGGGTCTCGGGAAGTAGGCGGAAACGGGTGTGAACTTCGAGTAACCAGTCGACGAGAATACCTCGCATCTTCCACTCCAGCTCAGTCTGGCTTTCCATGTAGTCTGGGTTGGCCATGGTAGCAATCTCCAGCTCCTTCAAGTACTCGAAGATCTCAACAACATACTCGGAGACCATCAATGGGTCATCGACATCCTCCTTGTCTAGATCTGGGCCATCGTAGAAGACCTCTGTGATGGGTGCCTCGACCTCCTTCTTTGTGCCGTTAACTGGCTTGGTGTCCTCAGTGACGTTCTCCTCAGGCTTGACGTTCTCAGCCTCTTCCTCCTCTTCTTCATCGACCTCCTCAATGTCTTCCTCTTTCTCTTCCTTGACGGGCTTGGTGACTTGGACGCGCTTCTTGGCTGGCTGACCGGCGATACCGTTGCCGCTAGCTTGGCGCTTCTTCAGGTCGGATGAGTTAAGGTTCTTGTCCTTCTGTTCGAGGATAGAACGCGTCGAGTTGGCCCGCGATGGCTTCTTGATGCCAGTGGGCTGTGCTGCTTTCGAGACTGCGCCCTTGGGGGCCAGTACCTTCTTTCCGTCCTTTGCGCCAGCACCGACGGCATCAGTCTTGGTCACATTGCTGACGTCACCGAGAGCAGCACGCTTCCTTGTGGCAGCGCCGTTGGCGCCTAGGGTAGCAGTTGATTTCTTCGTCTGGAGAGCCTTCTTGGGGACGTCGGCAGCAGACTCATTCGCGCCGAGGTTCGCGGCCTTTGCACGCGTCAAGCGTGTCGTGGCGGCGTTCTCATCGTTCTCGTTAGTGACGGCGCGCTGCCTGAGAGTTCGAGCCTATTACACGCGTTAGTTTGATGCATGGTGCCAGACGTGTTGCTATGCTGGATCGAAAAGATGGGACGATAGCAGGTGAAAGGGCGACAACGTACAGCGGGAGGCATTGCAAGCAATATTATATATGCTGATCAAGGCTAGAGAGGTATCCAGGTGCTCGAGTATATCTGAAGTGTGTAATGGCGTATGTAGGACTTGTTTTGATACACTGTTTTGAGGTGTCAGCAGAGCTCGATGAAGCTTGAAAAAGCGCGTGTGCAGGCTGACAACACGGGAGCATCAAGAGCCGCAGTGTGCATGTGCAGTCCGACAGGCAAAACCACGGTCGATGCTCGCGAATGCTGGCTGCTCTGCCACGCTCTCTGGGATGCGGCAGCGACGGTGACGTGACGGGCGAGATGGAGACGAACCCTTGGAGCGCGAGATGCGTGGTAATTGAGTGGACGGGGTAGAGGTCCAGCTACAATTGTACACAGGAAGTGGTGGATGGGGGGATGGGCGAAGGAAAGGTGGGCACCAAGGTGTGTTGTGGGAAGTAGGAAGGGTATGTTGTGTGTTTTGAGCGAGGGCAGGCTAGCTTGGCTTCCACGTCCCACGCGCCAAAATCGCATTCGAGGCTGGCAGAGCGTAACAGTGCACGCCCCACAGGCGCGTAGATGGACTTACCAGAGATGACGCCAGGTCCCAACGCGTAAATCTGTCCGTGCAGTAAGATGAGTCGAGTCGCTGGCAAAAAGCAGATGTTAAAGATGGGGTTTTGGAAGGTGCAGCGCAAGGGAGAGCGGTGGTCGAGATGCCGTGTTGTGATGGGCGAGGGAAGCAGACACACGTTGTTGCTGGGACATCGCGCCTTGCTTGAGAGACCCACCCCGGGCCGGCCTAGCCAATTGCGGCGGGTTTGAGAATTATTCGTGACATGTTCAGCAGCTGCACGCCATCCAGCAGGCGTCCATTGCAACAGCGTGAAGCATCTAGTGTCCCCAGCTGCATCAGACGAGAATGCTGCAGCCGCGGATATGTCATTTCCAGCCCTCGCGACTGGGCCGGGCGCTGCTGTCTGCCCGCACCTACGCACAAGTCCAGGCCATCGACGTTAAACCACCCCCATCGATACAGCCTACCGTGGCTGCCGACGCCGGTGAACTGAAACAGGAAGGAACACGAAAGGAGCGATTTATTCCTCTACGCACATACAAGCCCCGCACACCTGGTCTGCGACACCTTAAACGACCTGTCAACGACCATTTATGGAAGGGACGACCGCACCTCAAGCTCACCATCGCCCGCAAGGGACAGCATCTGGGAGGAAGGAACAACACAGGACGAGTCACAGTCAGGCATAGAGGTGGCGGCCACAAGAGAAGGATACGCATTGTCGACTACAAGCGCTATCTGCCCGGCAAGCATGTGGTGGAAAGAATAGAGTACGACCCCAACCGGAGCTCACACCTGGCCCTCATTACCCGCGTGGCAACCGGAGAGAAGTCGTACATCATCGCTGCAGATGGCATGCGGGCGGGAGATGAGGTCGAGAGCTACAGGAGCGGTATTCCTAAAGAGCTGATTGCCAGTATGGGTGGCGGCATCGATCCCGGTATGCTGGCCGCGAAGACGGCGGCGAGAGGAAACTGTCTTCCCATTCACATGGTGCCCCTTGGTTCTCAGGTCTACAATGTAGGCACCAAGACACAAGGTGGGGGTGTTTTCTGCCGCAGTGCAGGTACATACGCCATCATCGTGAACAAAGAGGAAGTCGAAAAGGGCAACAGCACAGAGATCAAGCATGTTATCATCCGATTGATGAGCGGCGAAATCCGCAAAGTCAGTGGGGATGCGTGCTGTACTATTGGCGTTGCTAGCAACCCTCAATCACATTTCACATCGCTCGGCAAAGCCGGTCGTTCACGGTGGTTAGGAAAGCGACCGGAGGTCCGCGGTCTTGCAATGAACGCAGGTCAGTCCTTGGATCAGTCTGGCTTTGACGTGAAGTCCACTAACACACCGCAGCTGATCATCCTCACGGTGGTGGTCGTGGTAAATCCAAGGGTAACGTGCATCCTGTCAGTCCATGGGGCACTCCAGCAAAGGGAGGTTACAAGACCAGACACAAGAGAAACAAGCACACCTTCCTTGTCCAAGATCGACCACGCAACCAAGGAAAGCGGAGGTCAAAGTAGGGTAGCAGCCGGTGTACTATACGCTCAGGTCCGAGCTGTACTATATCTTGTAGTGGCCCATCGCATGCCGACTACCAATACATCAGTACTCACCCAGCTGGGCCCTCGAAGCATTTGCGGTGAATGTCAACACAAGTCTATTTAGTGACATGGGTTGTGTGCTGTGTAGCCTCCCCAGCGAGTCCAGCTTATCCACCGACCCCAGTCCTTTCACCGAATACCCCATCATGCGCATTACACCACCAAACACGTATCTCCTGCTCAGACAGTTTGACATGTTCTCGAACTTTGTGCTCTCATGCAAATCTAAGGTCATTGGCTTGGCAGCGTACATCGGTGGTTCTCTCGGTCGCATCTATCCCTGCCCCTGTACAGTCAGCATGTTTAGTCAGCGACCAAGCTCGGTGGTCGGGGCTTTCCATGTTGCGGCTCTATGCAATCTCGCGACCACCTCTTCCCAGCCCGCATAGATCACTTGGCCTGGGCGAACCAGATCTACTGGTACAGCTTCACTGAGATGGAAGTTGAGGAGAAGGCGCCATCACGTATTAAGTTTGGCTATTCGTATCTTGAAGTTACTGCTCGTCTACAACATTTTGTGATTACTACTAGTGCAACCGCTGATAGACCGACATCCTGTTTCAAGCCGTCGACCAAATGTTTGGGTTGATGACACAAGACGCTGCGCGAAGATCGGGCGCATTCTGACCCATCTTCGGTTGGACTCATGCCCCACATTGCCGCTCTGGCGATGCTGCATGTTCAGGGCCCTGCAGACACACGGCACCCGCATTCGTCGGACGGCACGTAAGATTCGGGTTACTGAACAGCTGTCAGGATTCATAGGGCCAGCTGTCTGTGAAAGTAGTCGTGTCTAGCTGCGAAACACGAGTAAGGGGACCTTGTGGACAATCCTAGCTGGAAAGCTCGGGAGATCCGCCATTATTAGTCCAGATGCTCGACGTCTTGCATCACGCTTAAGGCAGCACGCATTGCGCGGACGGCCTTGCAGATGAGACCACACAGATGAGAGCAGCTCAGCCATGGGTCATTTTATGCCCGCTAGTGAATACACTTCTGACATGCTACTTTCGCATCTACCTTAGAGCCATACCGCGTTCCTAGTGCTGGCGCCAACCGTCGCTGCCTACTCACGCGTGTTCGAGATCCCCTTCACCGACAACGATACCCCAACAGTAAGCGACCGTTGTACCGCCGACGTAGGTTTGACCCAATCTCGCAATAAAAACGAGAGTTGTGGCTAGCTAGAAGACCCCCAATCCGTCTGAACCGTGCTTACGCGGGGGCGGTGTCCTCTGGTTCAACGTGGATCTACGATCCCTCCTCGACCCCCAAAGATCACAGTAATCGCTACCATGGCTTCTAACGGGTCAGAGTCGCCGGATGAGACCTTCTTTAACGATCTTTCCCAACAAGCGCAAGAAACAAATTCTACCAACGGTCAGGACACACAGCAGGAGGGGCCGAACAAGGTCAAAAGGATCGCTTGTGTTTTGTGTAGGAAGAGGAAGTTGCGATGCGACGGCGCCCGGCCGACGTGTTCGACATGTAAGCGACTGTCCCACGATTGCGCCTACGATGAAGTCCGCAAGAAAAGTGGGCCCAAGCGTGGCTACGTGAAGCTGCTCGAACAACGACTGCGTAAGTGAGCGCGTAATTCTGCTACCTATCTCGTGCTGACTCGCTGGTTGTAGAGCAAGTCGAGACCCTCCTCAAGACCCAAGACACGGCCGACTCGAGCAAAGAAGCCCCGCGCCAGGATTCCGCTTCCGCATACGTCGCGAACACTATAAATCAAGCGCTGTCGAATTCTAGGGACGGCCTCAACGCGACAAACAATTTCCAAGCAGGAACCAATGCATCGAGGACTGCTGGCGCAAGCCCATTTCAAAATGCCGGTACAACAGGGAACGACGCCGAGACTGAGCCCTCATGGGAAATGATAGGACTTGGGCTAGAGGAGCCTCTGCCTCCCCAAGAAATCATGGACGATCTGTACGACGACAATTCTGCTTGTGATTTGGTGGTTTTACTGACACTCAGCCAGATATCAAATATACTTCTCCAAGCTCCATCTCTCCATGCCCATCATACATAGACCAAGATTCATGGCCGCTTTAAACCTGGCTCCTCACATGCGACCCCCAGTTTGCCTGCGATACATCATTTGGACCCTAGCAGCTTCCATTACAGACAAATACGATGCGTTACACGAACATTTCTACCAACGTGCTAGGAAATACGCGCAAGCGGATGAAATGAAGGGCCATGGAGAGTCTACCATCACCCTTGCACATTGTCAGACATGGGTCCTGGTGGCTACGTATGAGTTCAGACAAATGTACTTCCCGAGGGCCTGGTTGTCAGCTGGGAGAGGCGCAAGACTAGCTCAGATGATGCAGCTACATCGCTTGGATGGAGTGGGACTTGATGTGAAGCAATGCCTGGCTCCACCAAAGGATTGGACCGAGCGTGAGGAACGTCGAAGAACCTTCTGGTTGACTTTTTGCATTGATCGATATGCAAGTATTGGAACCGGTTGGCCGATGACCTATGATGAGAAAGACGTAAGGATGGACAACTCGTTGTTCTGCCTCTGCAGGTGCTAACCGTGAACTAGATCATAACCAACCTACCTGCAAGTGATGAAGCGTTCGAGAAGAGTAGGCCAATGGCAACTGGGCCATTGGAGGACATCTTCAATCCTGGAGGCGTGGCAAACCTCCAAGCACTCGGCGGTATTGTTCTGACAGCTGCCATGTTCGGCCGCAACTTGCTTCACTTGCACCGACCCTTGCCAGACGATAACGACGACGATATCAACGGTGGCTTCTGGAACCGACATCGGCACATTGAGCGTATACTCCTTCAAACATCGCTGAGCCTACCAGACCCTCTCCGTCTACCATCCGGTCTAGCTGATCCTAACGTCGTGTTCACGAATATGTGCATCCATACCTCGGCAATATGTCTTCACCAAGCAGCAATCTTCAAGGCAGACAAGTACCGGTTGCCGGCAAGCGTCAGTAATGAGAGCAAGATCCGATGTGTAACAGCAGCGGCAGAGACTGCTTCTATTATGCGCATGGTCAGTCATATGGACCTTGGTGCAGTAAGTATAGTCTTGGTTGCGATGAGTAGTTGGCAATGACTGACTTGAGCAGATGAACCCGTTCATCTCTTTCTGCGTCTATGTGGCAGCAAGAGTATTCGTCCAGTACCTTAAGACCCGACCAAAAGATGAACAAATGAAGTCCTCGCTGCAATTTCTCTTGCAAGCCATGGAAGCCCTTCGTCGGAAGAACCCGCTCACGGAGTCGTTCTTAGTGCAATTAGATCTTGATTTGGAAGGCGCTGGTCTGCAAGGCATGCGTAATCAGCCATTAGCACAACCTACGGGCAAAGTGAGTCAACCCCCAGAGAGTCTCCAGGGATTGAGCGATTCTGTTGCGAATCAATACCAAATCCCAAGTCGAAGTTCTACCAAGTAAGTTGCTAATCCCCAACCCATAGTCTACCATCATCTCGATTCATTCTGATCCGCAAATTCGCTGTAGTCCTTTGATCAACATACAAGAATCACAGCATTCTACCGCAGCAGCAGCCACCACGTTCGGAGATGGCGTTCCATTTACTCCAGCATCGATACCCAATACGCAATACTCGAACAACAATCCAGGTCCGCCGTTTCATATCCACAGCATCAACAGCATCAATATGCATGCGCAGAATGCGGCCTTCATGCCATCGCAATTTAACTCGCACGGAAGCTTTGCTGCTAACCAAGAATTCACTCCCGCCGGCTTCGCATTCAATGATGGGAACGAGATGGACCTCTCTGGAGGCGATAGAGGTGTTGACCAGCCCAGTCCCGCAACAATGAGCACCCAATCACGAAACGGTTCAACATCACGATCTTCTTACTCTCCTGGTCAGCCAATCGAGCACAACATCCCATACCGGGCGTCCCCTAAGATGACAGGGCCGCCGCTGGGCTCTAACACTGGTTTCCAAGGATTTGTTGCTCCTAGCGAGAGCTTTCCTGCGAATAACTTTGGCGCATCTGGAAACATGGGCAACACAGGTTATGGTGATGGGTTCGTGATGGGCAACGAGTGGGAATATGCGGCTTTGAATGCCGGGACAGGTCTCACGCCGATGGCAGACGCATCGTGGGATTCGATGCTGGAAAATATCACGATGGGATGGGATTCTGTCGGTCCTGGACACGAACACGCCAACCGAGCAAATGCGGCTGGGACATGATGAGGCTTGGGGTTGAGAAGATGGTTGTGTTGGAATAGCAGGATACCCACTTTCGCTTTTGATTGGATTTGAATTGGGGTTTGGTGGCATAGATGGATTCGACTCTAGGCCTGCGCATTGTTTTGTTAGTACGTCAGCCCGACGATTGTAAATGTCATTTACGTCATAATAGAGGGCCACTAGAAAAGGAACCTGTACATTACTATTTACACCACTCGAACTGGCATACCCAGGTATCATCCTGGGCACTTTTGATCATCCCCCGGATCCGTGCGTGGGGCCAGACACGTATATCGACGGAGCAACTTCGGATCGTAGACGACGAACGCTTTGACGAGAGTGTTCATCGAGCACGAACTCATTGTTTTTGCGCCTAGAATGCGAAGTCGATACTTGGCCATGTATCCGATCTTCAGGGTCTCCGGGGATAATGCGGTTGCAGGGATGGCCAGGTGGGAGCGGTCAACCAGCGTCACACGTCGCAGTTGCCGGGCAACGAGCGAATAGAGAAGCTACGTGCAGCAGCTCTACCACATCACCACCGCTTTTTCGCAGTGTAGTGTCGTACAATTAATCTTCTCTCGTTCACATATCGTTCTCTCCCCTTGTTTCCCCGAGTTAGCAATTTAGCTCTCCCAGCCAGCGCGCCATTACTTCCGGCAAGTACAAACAGAGCAGTAAACATCGAGGCCAGCGTGCATCCCCAATGTTCACGTCCAAGGAAAGGGAAGGCGCTTCGTCGCCCGGGCCTGGTGCCTACTATTCTCCGTCCCAAATGAGTAAGAAGCATCGAAATGCATCTGCAACTGCGATACTGACCATTGGCATACAGAGAGCTATCTCCAAGATCTTCGCACAAACCGCCCCGCTCGTCCTACCGGAGCTCGTCCTGCTCCCGCACATTTTAACACATGGTCGAATAGATCCAGTAACCGAATGTCCGACTCGTCCGCTATCTCTTCGTTACAACGCACCTTCACGGATCCCGTTGTCGACGCCGATGCGCGACCCTCCTCCTCGTACGAATCCAAATCGCATAGCCGAACGACGTCGAAAGCGAGTATAGATGACGTCGTAGCCAATGTTGGAAGGCCGCTGGTGCAGCCACCGCGAGGACGGGAAACTACGAGGTCGTCGTCGCAAACACGAACACCAAGTGTGCAGTACCGCGAAAGGGAAGAGCGTCAGGCGGAGCAGGGCGAGGCACGTGCTATCCGCATTGCCATGGAGGATCTGGAACTCGCACAGGAAGAGGGCAAGATATTCGAGGCGGCACGAGACGAAGCTGTCGAACTGGTCTGGAAGCATTGCAATCCCCATGCGGCTGGCGTGAGTCCGACCAAACCGTATGCTTATCCGGGCCTGGCCAGGAAGAACAGCGCGCAGAGGAGTCGGAGCGTCGAACCGAAGGATCAGGATCTGCAACGGGCCAATTCTAAACTGCGGAAGCGACATTCGATGGGAAGTGCCGCGTCAGGGAGCAGGAGTAGCAGCTTGCAAAGCAACGGTGGTGGAAGCAATACCGATACATCAGTCGCTGGAAACGCAGGTTTCAGTACGTCGCCCACCAAGAGTAGCTTCGACACAAAGGGCAACAAGGACGAGTCAACAGCACTAAAGAAAGCCATTTCAGACCTCCCAGACTTCAGAGGACGAAGAAGGAGCAGTGGTCAGCGCCGGACTATCAGCGGGAGTCTCTTCTCGAATCCGAAGGACCAGATATACGAAGAGCCCGAAGAAGAAGCACCACCTGCGCCTGCACCTACGCCCGCCGCTTCCGAACCACCGAAGCCCGAAAAGCTACCACTAGGCATTCGGCGCAATCCCTTTATGCGTTTCCAATCCATCAAGGGAAACCCGATGGTGAGGTCCAACACGGATCCCACCATGGCTGCTAAACGCCTCGATCGTTACGAGATACAAAAGAACCCTCCGACTCAGTCAAGAAATGCGGCGTATACACTGAACTCTGCAGCTCCAAAGCCGTCAGAGGATGTCAAGGCAGACGCAGAAAATGAACCAGAAGTGAAGATGAAGGACGGCAAGGAGATAAGAAGCGAAGAGCTCCGTGCTGCTACAGGGTTTCGTTTGAAGGACCGCAGTGCAAAGCTGCCCACTCCTACGGCAGTCTCAGACGCCCCAGGGCGACCGATCGTTTCCTTCAAGAAAGACTGGAACGTGATCGAGATGAAAGAGGAAATATCTACTGCTCCCGATCTAACACCACGACCTCTGAACCCAAATAAGTCTGGCAAACCTCCACTCGAGCACGCTGCAACCGAGCCCATCGTACCTACCACGAGCCTCGCACCAGATGTACCTAAGCGAAACACTACTCCAAGACCGCCTGTGGTTCCAGAGATCAACGTTCCTGCAGAGCCCAAAGTCAGTCTTTCACCAGACGTACCAGAGCGAAGCACCACTCCTAGGCCACCGGTGGCTCCAGAAGTTAACCATTCGTCAGCTTCCGTTCCTGCACCTGGGCGTTTCAATCTGAAGTCGAAACCTACCATCAACATCTACGAAGACCCTCCAGCCCCAACGAGACCCCTACCACTCACTAGTTCGCTAAGGAAGGCCAACATCCCAACTCGACCTTCTGTAACTCCTCTGCCTACTATTAACGTGTCTGAATCGGGCCCTGCGCGTTCGAGAACGACACCAGCACCGCCAGTTCCTTCTATCTCCGTGTCTGAGACCCCATCGATTTCAGCCAGGAAGAATCTGTTCAATCGTAGCTCCTATGTGCCGCCAACAAGTAGCACTCCGTCTATACCAAGCATATCGGTCAACGAGTCTCCAGTTCTAAGACGAGGTTCCACAACACCCTCAGTCTCCATGACACCAGAAATCCCATCAATCTCCGTGAGCGAATCACCTGCGCCGAGCCGTGGGTCAAGAACCAACGCTCCCCCAATTCCAAGCATCTCCGTGAGCGAAACACCCTCATTGAGGAGAGGGTCGACTACACCATCCATTAGTGTGACTCCTGACATTCCAACCATATCTGTCAACGAGGCCCCAGCTCCTACTCGAGGGCGCAACAACAACAACAACCCCCCTGCGATATCGGTCAGCCCTTCAGTGCCTTCGATCAACGTAAACGGACCCAAAGGTTTTGGCCCGGCCGCGTCTACACGACCACTACCAGTGCCAAACGCTCAGAACAAGTCCCACAGCTATAACGGCACTGCGACTCCCCGCTCAGGCCACTGGACACCAACCACAGTCCGTACAGGCGCTCTCTGCACTCAATGTGCCCTCCCTATCGCAGGCCGTATCGTTTCAGCATCAGGCTCCCGCTTCCATCCCGAATGCTTCGCCTGCTACCAATGTGGAGAGCACCTCGAATGCGTAGCCTTCTACCCGGAACCTTCGAACAAACACGCCGAACGCGTCCACCGCATCCGCGCCCGTCTTTCCGGCGCCGACATCCCTTATCTCCCCTCCCACCCCACCGCAGACGACATGGCGCGTCTCGAGTATGATGATGGCACTGATGAATCTCCACGCTTCTACTGCCACCTCGACTTCCATGAGCTCTTCTCCCCGCGTTGCAAAAGTTGCAAAACGCCAATCGAAGGCGAGGTCATCGTCGCTTGCGGCGCGGAATGGCATGCTGGTCATTTCTTCTGCGCTCAGTGCGGTGATCCGTTTGATTCCACAACCCCTTTTGTGGAGAAAGATGGATACGCTTGGTGCGTGAATTGCCATACGCATCGCTACAGTACGAAGTGTAAGGGGTGTAGAAAACCTGTTACCGATACCGTTGTCAAGGCGCTTGGGGCGGAGTGGCATGTTGGATGCTTTGTCTGTGTGGTAAGTCTTCTTCCTTCTTCCAACTCAAGTATCGCGCTTACTGACTTTACCTGTGTAGTGCTGCTCTGGTCCTTTTGAAGACGGTAGATATTTCCTCAGGGGTGAGAGTCAGGATCCTGTTTGTGTGCGCTGTGAGGAGAGGAGACTAAAGGCCTGATTTGGCTGCTTGTCCGCTTGCCGACCTCATTTTGCTGGGTGTTATTTGCATACCGTCTGAACATTTTGGCATTTGCGTCATTTGGGATGGGGAGAAAGGCGCTGTCTGGGCGTTTTCTGGTAGCATATTAGGTAGTTGTGGAGTTGGTAATACAAGAAGAAGAACAACGTTAAACAACACAGTGTGCAGCTTATTGGTCTCGCAGCGGTAAAGCAAGGCTAGAAACAGAAGATTTGGAAGGCGTCTTGACTGGTGCCGGGCTCTTCGCCCCTCTTTCTCCAGGTTTGAGATGTTACCACACAGCCAAGAGGAGATATCGTTCACTGTCGAGGTCGATATTTATCTTGATCAGGATATCGAGGGATCGGGTGGGTATACCTGCTTAGGGTGGATAATAGCCCCGAACATTTGACCTTGGTCTCCACGGTTCGCATTTTCGGTATCACGAACATATCGCGTGGAGTTATACATCCACATCTTGATACACAGGCTTTCCTTTTGCGGCTAATTGTCAGAGATCATGGATTAGTGAGGAACTCAGGTGATATTCGTCGTATACATTGTAACAGGGATGCATCATTGTGTATCCTAAGAGTGTTTGAATCACGACTACACCAAATACCTTCAGGATACTCTGTAGCCTACATCCACGTTGTTGTTGTCAATTTTTCATTCAATGGTATATCTAATAATACAAAATCTCTGTTCAAAGCAAGCAAAGAACCACGCTTTAGAATCAATAATACGCCATGCATGCACCGTGTTTTCGTGGCCAAATACATGCTTTCCTGCCGGAGAAAGACATCGTCTATTGGCTGCCCCACCACCATTACCCCCAACGATGCAAGAGACAAACCAGAACCAGGCTGAGGAAATCTCTGGCTCAATCTATATCTGCTACCAGAACGCCGCGACGTTGCTAAAAGAAGAAGGAGGAAAGAAGGCCAAGGTGTAGTATACGAAACTGTACTTGCACACAAAATAAGCAAGCGAAGAAGGGAACAAGACAGAGAAGACTGCCAGCGCTACTAAAAGCTGTCTGCCCTTTGATCAAGAAAATTTGGAATCTCCCCCTCAATTGAGTAAATGGGGCTTACTGGCTGCTACCATGTCCAACCCCATTCAAACCATTCATCCTATCAAGAAACCTGTCCGGCGCAGGACTCGACTTTTTAACAGGTGGGTCAAGGATCGTGGGGCTAGAAAGGGGTTCCAGGCTCTTAACTGGCGGAAAGATGGGTGTCTCAGACATCTGATGACTCGATATCGGCCGCATACCATCGTGCTTCAATGGCGCTGGGATGGGATCGGGGAGCATCTGGGCAGGCATTTGGGACGATGGAGACGGAGCTATACGCATTGGTGCTGGGGCCGGTGATGACATGTTTGCTGGAAGAGGTGCGGGCGAACTATGTTTGGTCGGGGAGAATGATGGACGGTTGGCCGAGCTAGGTGGGAAAGAAGAATGTGGGCTGTTGAAGTTGAAACTAGGTGGTAGACCGTTGGCTGGACGGGGAGAGGCCGCCGGAGAGTGTTTTACTGGCGAGCCGCCTGGGCCTGCTGCTGATGCTGGGCGACTGAAGCTTCGCGCGTACGGTGGTGCTGCCGGCTGTGGTGGTCCAAAGGGGTTGGAATCGAACGGATTTGGGCCCCCAAATGAGCTGCCGTTCTGCTGTGGTTGTGGCATGTGGAAGCTTTTGGTTGGGCTGCTCGGGATTCGCTCGAGGTTGTAAGGTGGAGGTGAAGACGTCGGATGACCGTTCCCAGTTCTGTGGCCAGGGGATGAGAAGTGAGATCGTATCGGTGATGACATGCTACCGTTTGTGCCCTTTGTGGGCGATCCATAGGCAGCTTCCGATCTTTGTATACCAGGCGGACCCAAAGCTTGACCACGAGGAGATAGACTTGGGCCATCGACCCACGGCTGTACAGGATGCATAGACGGCTGGAAGGCTTGCGGTGCTGGTAGTCGTGGCATGGAGGGTCCGTTGCTATTTGCTTCTGCTAGGCTTTGAGAAGATGGCGATTGTGATGTCAATCGTAACTTGAGAGACTGAGGCTTCGGTTGATCCGCCTCTTCCTCTTTACGTTTGCAGGCAGTACAGACAAACACAAACTTCGAATCATCGGCCTGTTCTTCTGTAATGCCGTGGCACTTCATGTGTTGCCAAACGTTGCACTTCTCACATGATATCTGAGGCGTGTTGTCGTTCTGTCAGAGTTAGCAGAAGTATGGATAATTGTGCAATGATACTCACGAGGTTAGAGCCATAGGTGCCGCACTTCTCGCAGTCAAAGAACCAGTCTTCTTCCTCGTTGAGCCTCTTGAGGTCACTTTCGTGCTTCTTCATCATGGCCTTCAGGTGCCGCTCCGATAGTCTTGCATTATTCGAGGCCAGTTTTTGTTCGTTCTCTTGCAGCTTGCGCAACTCCTCTTCTTTGAGGATCTTGGCCGTCTCACGCTCTTTTAGCCGTTGCTCACGAGTCATCCTGCGAGAGTCTTGTGCTTCCTCCATCTTCTTCTGCCTCTCTTGCTCTGCCTTGGCCATGGCAAGCTCCTCCCGCCTCTTACGTTCTGCAGCCTCAGCCTCTTCCACCTCTTTCTGCTTTTCAAGGCGCGATGAGATTCGGGATGAGCGCTTTGCCGTGGCAAGTTTCTGCAAGTTTTCCAGCTCTTTCAACTTGCGGGCCTGCTTTCTCGCTTGCTCCTCTGCCAGCCCCTCCATAACAGGGATGACGTCCTCCTGGAGCCTTTTGTAGAGTATCTTCTCGTTTGGGTCGCGACTCTTCCGGATACTGTTCATGTACTCCTGGTAGTCTTCCAAGGTAACGCAGATACACTCCCACTTCTTACCACCAAGACCGTCGTCTATCGTCTCAGGCTGATGTTCGTCCGCTACTTGCTCATCATCGGCGGCTTCTTCGGGCTCGGGAGTAGACGCCTTTTGTCGCTTGCTGGATCTCGATCCTTTTGATTTCCTGGACTTTGGTTTGGCTTTGGCTTTGGCAGGTTCGGGAGGCGGTGGTGGATCTGTCATTCGGTACATGCGGTTGTCATCTAGAACATAGAGCGATCGTTCTTGCGAGTCCCAGCCTGTGGGCTCCATACGCTGCAACATGTTAATCATTGCCCTAAACCAATCCATGTGATACATACCCAGAGCGTCTGCTCGTTATCCGTCGCTGCCATTTTCTCTCTTATTGTGTTTGGATTGTTGAGCGTCCACACAGATAACTGCTGCAACACGCGTATCTTGGTGAAGACGTCGAAGTCGTGGAATTTGTTGGGCTCCTCTTCCTCGCCAAAGGGGTTTCGCGCGGGCGCTTTCGCGACATACTGTCGGCGGGTGTATTCATCAAAGATTTCGGGTCTGTCATCACGTTAGCAGGCTGCAGGCAATGCGCAATGGTGGGTTCTTACGTCAAGCCCTTGTGTGACGATACGTGCTTCAGCAGCGCTAGGCCAATTTGTGCAAGTTTCTCGGACGGCTGTGGGTTGAGGCATTCAGACTCCAATTCCTACACGTCTGTCAGTTCCTGATGTTTGCGAGATGTATGCGCGCCAGCCTGAGATGGTGGGCGCAAATGCCATGTACCTCGATGTCAAAGTCCTTGTCGATTTTGACCGCGTCGCCGAACAGACTGATGTACTGGGCCAGGTTGGAGAACTGCCACATGTTGCGCAGTTTCTGCAATGTGCTGGGCTCTTCGACAGGCGCCTCGGCCTCCATTTCCTCGGCGGCGCGTTTTCGAGACGGCATGGCTGCGGTGCCTCGCGTGCAGCGACGCGTGTGAGCAACGGGCGAATACGGTTTCGAGACCAGAGGCGAAGGATAGAAGATGCGCGTGTTATCAGATGACGATGTGGAATGCTGTCGTTGTGCCGGTCGGCTCGGGGTCAGGGCGATGATGTGAATGCGGATGTCCCTTTTTGGTGAAGTGAGTGATGAATGTCGCGCGTCGATTGTCGGCGAGTCCGGGGGAGAGCCCAAAACGGCATAGTGCCAGCTCGCACATGTCAACTCGCAGAGACGGCATTTCCATAACGAAGAACGGCAAGAAATGATATCGATTTCAGTATACAAGCAGAACAGAACGGCACAAATACTATGTTGTATACACGGTATGAATATAGGTCGCTTACCATGGTAGCTGCCATGATAAACTTTAGAGCACCCATCTCACCGGAGAAATACGGGCTTATAGAGTATCAGCGTTTCGTGAAATGATGCATGAGTCGACCGACGGTGGATTGGCGCGCACCGCACCAACTCGTTCGAATCAACATGGCAAGGGTTTATGTCATAAAGGTTTTGATGACCCGATTGATGACACAGGACGCGTCAGCCACGCAGGCGCACAAGCCACAGCACTCCACCAAGTGTGGCTCATTGCCGGAGAATGCCACATGCCAGGGGCCAGAGACGTTGCATGGTAAGCCGTCAGCAGTTTCGGATCCTCTGCGGTCGTGTTGGTCCCTGGTGCTTATTGTAGCGTATTTTGGCTTCACGAGTAAACACCGTGTATGTAGTTGTACAGCAAGAGGGCATTCGCCGTAGCAGACGCATTCTGCTGTGGACATGGAGCAGCGCATGCCGACACAACAGGTACAGTAGCCGTTAAACTAAGATTAGAACCTCAGCCCTAGTCCACGCTGCGTATCCTTGTCGCTCATTGACCCTTGTCCGTGCTTGGGAATCCGCTATCCATCCCGCATTTCAACCAACACTTTGCTACCAAACATACAAGACACGCCTTTGCAACTCTGCGCTGGACTTAGCTAGCCCACCACCGCCTTTCCCACCGCTCCTTTCACCACGACACTCGTTTATCTTTGTTTGGAAGCCTGCATGATTGCGCGATAGCATCCTGAGAGAGCTGAGCTGCATCAGATGCTGGATTGAACGCCGCAAACCAGACAGGACGCTCCGATGTCCTACCCAGATCCCAACCACGGCCGAAGTCACACCCACCAATCAATACCTCTGCAAGACCTCAACCGCCCGCCTGATGAATTCGAACAAGATGCGCCGCAAGAACACAGGCGGACCCTCAGCGACCGAGGACGGAACCTGCTCAGACAGACAGGCGCGATAGCAACAGGGGGGCACTTCCGCGACTCTCAGTACTCGCCCATCGCAGAGGTGTCGCCCAGCCCTACGCGCTTCGCCCAACGGCCGCAAATAAACACCAATTTGCCCCCAGCGAATAATGGCATACGGAGGGTGGTGGAAGACGAGGAGCCTGGCTCGCCCTTGGATGCAGGCGCATTCCAGGCTGCCATCGGATTTGGCATGGGCATGGAATTCCAAGGCACTACATCGCCGCCAATGCCTACGACAGGCTCGTCGCAATTATCCTACGTCGATACACCGTACGAGCACGAGCCATACGTGGACAGATCAACCTCCGAGGACCACGACTACTTCTCCCCTACCTACGACGACACAGCGCGCTTGACAGATTCGCGCAATCTCCAACCGATAAGCGGAGCCACGGCCCCAACTACTCCGATTGAGCAAGATCGATCCAGTTTCCAGAGTGTGCGCTTCCTCAGTCCAGGCGATGCATCGCCGATAGGCCGCCATGGCGACGATATCGGGCAGGTGGAGGCGGGGGGCAACTTGCGAGACTCGAGAGGAAGGAAGCGCTCCTTGTCGCCTGGCAATTTCGAGTCGCCGCTACACAGGGCTGGGACTATCATGCGGAATATGTCCCAGCGTGTTGTCAATGTCAGCAATGATTCTCAAGTTGCCGAACGAACCCTTCAGCGGAAATCCACTCAACATCAGGGACGCCTTGCACCACCTCATTTGTCAATTTCAACCTTGCCCCAGTATTCCACAGATGGCCCTACCTCACCTGTTCCATCCACGCCAATCGAGAAGCCCCCGTCGCCTATCGTTTACTCAAGAACACCAAGTGCATCATGGCAACATCCTCCAAATCCTTTGCGGGGAAAGAGTCTGGGAATTTTCCCTGCCGACAATAAACTGAGGATCAAGCTCTGCGACCTGCTTGTGCATCCAGTTGTCGAGCCAACGCTTCTTGTACTCATCGTCATTCAGACAGTTCTTCTAGCAGTGGATGCGCGCACCAAAGCGCAATACAATGCCGGGCACAGCAAAGAGATCTCAACATTCAACGGCATTGACTACGCTCTGTTCGTCCTTTTTATCATATACACGCTAGAGGTTATTATCCGCATCATTGTCTCTGGTTTTATCATCAATCCCGTTGAGTACAGTACCATCAACCGACAGGTTGGCTTGCGCGAGGCTGTCATGAGCAAAGCAAACCAGTTGTTCGGGGGTCTCCAACGACAACCTTCACAGCGAAGAAGTGCCACCAATACCGATCCCGCTCAGGATCCCCACCAGCCTTCAGTGCTCCGGACCTTTACCACTGCGCAGATGCATACCGACATCGGAGTAGGAGATGCACGCCATCAACAACGCACTCGCTTGGCACATCGAGCCTATCTCAGACATTCTTTCAACCGAACGGACTTCGTCGCCGTCGTTTCTTACTGGATTGCTTTTGTCCTAGGCCTGTGGAACATTGACAACAGCCGAGTCATTCTCGTCTTCGATATGTTGAGCTGTCTGCGCATCATCCGTCTTCTGAACCTTACCAGCGGTACCTCCGTTATCCTCAGGAGCTTGAAGAAGGCTGCGCCTTTGCTGGTCAATGTTGCATTCCTCATCAGCTTCTTCTGGCTCCTCTTCTCAATTGTCGGTGTCCAAAGTTTCAAGTCAAGCCTCAGGAGAAACTGTGTGTGGTATGATCCAACAGATCTAACGGGGAACACGAACGTCACGAATGAAGGTCAATTCTGCGGTGGTCACCTGGATAATATTCCAGGCTATCACCCTATGACATACATACCTGCTCCGGGTATGCCACCTGGGCCTGACAAGGGGAAAGGCTTTCTTTGCCCAAAAGGTTCAAAATGCGTTGAGATGAGTAACCCCGCTGCAGGCACGAAAAGCTTTGACAATATTCTTCAATCTCTTGAGCTTGTTTTCGTCATCATGTCATCCAACACTTGGTCTGACTTGCTCTACACTGTAGCCGACACAGACTACCTTATCAGTTCCGTCTTCTTCATCGTGGGAATGCTGATTCTGAGTTTATGGCTGATATCTCTTTTGATTGCTGTCATTACTTCCTCCTTCCAGATCATTCGCGAAGAAAGCAAGACTAGTGCTTTTACTGGCGTGGAGATCAAAGAGGAGGATGACGAGAACAACGACGAAAAGAAACGTGTGAGCGGTCTCAAGCGGCTTTACGACAAGACTCTATGGGTGTGGGTGGTTGTGATAGCCTTTGGCCTTGTTGCCCAGATGATGAGAAGCGCCAACATGAGCGAATTTCGTCGCACCTTCATCAATGCCACCGAGATCATCGTCACGTTCATCCTGTTCGTTGAGATCATCATACGAATTATCGTCGACTGGAGACATTTCTTCAAGGGCAGGCGGAACCTCATCGACCTCATGATCGCTATCATCACAGTCATCATACAGATACCAGCCATCAAGCATGCACACGATGGGAAAGCCTATGCCTGGTTGTCCATCTTTCAGATTATTCGTGTCTATCGCATTGTCTTGGCTGTGCCTATGACACGCGACCTCATTGTACGTTCTACTCTTTGCCATTGGAAAGAATTCAGCTAACAACCATACCAGACAGTTGTTTTCGGAAACGCGGGCGGTTTGCTGAACCTGATTCTCTTCGTGTTCCTTTTGACTTTCCTGGCATCTATCTTCGCCTCCCAGCTGTTTCGCGGTGAGATTCCTGAGGAGAGCGGTGGAGAGACGATCCGCGTACCGTTTTTCGATATCTACAATTCCTTCCTAGGAATGTACCAAATCTTCTCCAGTGAAGATTGGACCAGTATCCTGTACAACGTCACCGAACATCAGAAGCCGTTCGGTACAGCGTGGATAGGAGCGTCCTTTTGTATCATGTGGTTCATCTTTGCTAACTGTGAGTATAATGTTGACATTCACTCCAAGACCGCGGACTCACTGTTTACTAGTCATTGTCTTGAACATGTTTATCGCTGTCATTCAAGAGAACTTTGACGTTTCCGAGGACGAGAAGCGCTTACAGCAAGTCAAAGCTTTCCTGCAGCAAAAAGAAGATGGCCTTACCTCGGGCACTGGGTATGTTGACCTCCCTTTCTACTGATGACACACCTGCTTACACATTATAGTAATCTATCCCTATCGTCCATTTTCAAGCTTGGACAGGCGCGTCGAAGAGATCCACTTGACTATGGTTCCGCCGCCACAGAAATGCTGCTCAAAGATGCGGTTGTTCGCGACTTCCTCGATGAGGGGGATGGTAATGACAGCCCTCAAGAGGAAGAACCTCGGCCTGGCATACGTCCGGCCAAGACCATAGTGGGATCCGGAACCATGTCCACGATCTGGCAACGATTCCAGCGCCGAATTGTGCACCGGGAAGTCAACCCTTTCTACGCTCCCCTTGACTTCAGCCGTGCGTACGAGGACCTTGATCCTAGAACAATGGCAAAGGAGGTCGTCTCAGCTACCGAGAGACGAAAGAAGGCTCAACGCGAGTATTTGAGGAACCACCCGAACTACAACGTTTCCCTGTTCGTGTTTCGAGCCAACAACCCGATCCGCAAGCTATGTCAGCGGATTGTGGGCCCTGGCCGTGGTGGTGACCGTATTGAAGGAGTTGCACCATCCGTTCCCGTTTGGTATGCATTCTCTGCATTTATCTACGCTGCCATTATCGCCATGGTATTGTTGGCTTGTATCACGACGCCATTGTATCAACGCGAATACTTCATGACTCACGAGTTCAGCGTCAAGAACTGGTTCGTGTGGGTAGATATGGGCTTTGCCGTCCTCTTCAGTATTGAGGCGCTCATCAAAGTGATTGCTGATGGCTTCTTTTGGACGCCCAACGCATACTTTCGCGGCTCCTGGGGTTTCATAGATGGTATTGTATTGATCACTCTCTGGGTCAACGTTGGCACCTCGTTCTTGAATGAGGGTCAAGTCACTCGAACTGTAGGCGCGTTCAAAGCATTGAGAGCTCTGCGTTTGCTCAACATTAGCGATAGCGCACGCAACCACTTCCACGCGCTCATCGTTCGCGGTTGGTGGAAACTCTTCTCAGTAAGCATGCCCTATGGTATACATACTTCAAACTAACTGTAAACAGGCTGCTTTTGTGTCATTGAGCTTGCTGATCCCCTTTGCCATCTATGGTTTGAACCTCTTCGTTGGCCAATTACAGTCTTGCAACGACGGTGACTTTCCTGGAGGCGCCAGTCTGAGAGATTGTGTTGGTGAGTACAACAGCTCGCCGTTCGACTGGGATGTTTTGGCCCCACGCCAAGCTGCCAATCCTTATTACGATTTCGATAACTTTGGAGATGCCCTCTTCATCTTGTTCCAGATTGTGTCGCAAGAAGGCTGGACAGACAACATGTGGACTGCAATGAGTATCACTGGCGTTTATACTCAGCCAGAGGACAGAGCATCTCAAGGCAACTCTGTCTTCTTCATTGTTTTCAACTTGCTCGGCGCTGTTTTCGTCTTGACGCTATTTGTTTCCGTGTTTATGCGCAACTACACGGAACAGACTGGAGTCGCCTTTTTGACCACAGACCAGCGCTCTTGGCTAGAACTGCGGAAGCTCCTCCGCCAAGTCTCTCCCTCCAAGCGACCCTCTTCCACCAAGCAACGAGAGAGTTGGGAAGAGTGGTGTTACCGCAGAGCCGTCACGAAAACTGGATCTTGGCAGAGAACCATCACCGGCGTTCTGGTACTGCATCTTCTGCTGCTTTGTCTGGAATGGTATCCAGGATATGGACCATGGGAGACTGCTAGAGGTGAGTTCTGTCCTACCTGCTTTGTAAACTGACACTAACATCACAAGACTATATCTTCCTCGCGCTTACCATCACCTTCATTGCGAATGTAGTCATCAGGATCATCGGTCTCTCCTGGCATCGTTTCCGGAGAAGCGCGTGGGACGTGTACTCGATCTTCTCCGTTGCAGGTACTTTCGTCACGTCGATTCTTGTGTTAGCGAAGGAGGATGTTAGGATAATCGTCCAGCTGCACAAGCTCTTCCTCGTATCCATCGCTCTCATGCTCATCCCTCGGAACAACCAACTCGACCAGCTATTCAAGACTGCGGCAGCAAGTCTTGCGTCCATCGCCAACCTTCTTGCCACATGGTTCGTCCTGTTCTTGGTATATGCCATCGCCCTCACCCAAACCTTCGGTCTCACCAGATTCGGAGCCAATGAAACTGGAAATGTCAACTTCCGGACCGTACCCAAAGCACTTGTTTTCCTCTTTGTAACGAGTGGTGGTGAGGGTTGGAACGAGTTCATGGAGGACTTCGCCAACGTCGACAAACCTTACTGCACGGTAGGCGACAAGTACTTCAACAGCGACTGTGGCAGTCCGGAATGGGCGCGAGCTTTGTTCATCACTTGGAACATTTTGAGCATGTACATCTTCGTCAACTTGTTTGTTTCGCTGATATACGAAAGTTTCAGTTACGTGTATCAAAGAAGCAGTGGGTTGTCTGTCATCAGCCGAGAAGAGATCCGCCGCTTCAAACAAGCTTGGGCAGAGTTTGATCCTAACGGGACAGGCTATATCTCAAGGGATGTGTTTCCAAGGCTCCTGGGTGTAGGTTTATCAATGTTCGTATCAAAGCACGAAGCTAACAACACTAGGAACTCTCCGGTATCTTTGAGATGCGTATTTATGACGGCGACTTTACCGTCGGTTCCTTGATCGATGAATGTGCTGTAGCACCTCGAAGGGAATCCAGCCTCCCAGTATCCGGTCGTGAGCCGACTAAAGAGATCGATCTTGACAAGCTGAACCGTCGTCTCGCACAGCTACCGATCGCGGAAATACGTCGCAGACGACAACGCATGAACATTTTCTATGAGGAAGTGCTTGTGTCAAGTGACCCTGATAGAGGTATCCAGTTCTCTTCATTGCTGATGATCTTGGCTCATCACAAGGTCATCAATGATAATAAGAGCTTGAGATTAGAGGAGTTCTTGAGGCGCAGAGCTCGTCTACAAAGAGTCCAAGAAGCTGTTCGCCGCAACGTGGTTGTTGGTTTCTTCGACACATTATACTGGGCACGACGCTTCCGCCGCGCCATGGATCAAAAGAAGCAGGGACGTATGACAGCAATCCCGCAGTTCACCGTTCCCGAGATCTTCATCGACGATGAAGACATTACAGACGCCCAACGAGGGCAATCTTCCGGACCTCCCAGTCCTCTCTTCTCACCCCAAGATCTCTACGCACCCTCCCCTCGAAACTCGGCTGGTCAGTCCACGTCGCCACCAGCTTTCCCCTACGACCGCACACGGAGCAGAACCAACTCAATACAACAGACACCAACAGCCTCGCCTACACGGGCAAGTCCGCAACCATCTCCCTTCTCTCTGTCTGGAGAAGAGCAAGAATGGCAGTTTGCTTCGGCACTTAGTCGGCCACCTAGTCCTCTCGAAGTCGATCCCGGGCAAGCGGGTAGTCGTAGCCGTGGAAATAGCGCAGTCAGTGCGGCAGATGTTTTGGAAGTGCTTGATAACTCGGCATGGGGTGAATCGATTAGGAGGAGTTTCACCCAAAAAAGGCGTAGTTAGCGTCCGATGGGATTTGTTTATGACCGCCGAGAATATGTATGGCGTGTGTCAATCACGTCGATCAAAATGGCTTGGTACGGCTTCGGCAAAGGGTCGAGCCAGAGTCGGATGGTTCAGAGTGGTGCACGACACGAAGCCTGTTGCATGAACGTCTGGAATGATTGGATACGTAGGCGGCTGGCATCAACCCGACACGCAACGCTGGTATGGGACTGATGGGTTGGATCGGTGTTGGGGTAGTGCTTGTAACGGTGTAATGTCGGTGGTGGAGTTAACTTTTGGCATTGCATAGCGTCGGCGTTGAGCGATTGATCAAATCACCTTAGATATTCCCTATCACAAAGCTTTACTTCTCTCCTGCCGGTGGCTGTTTTCATCACTTGGTCGACTTTTGATTGAAGGATACGAGAGTCGTTGGTACTAGTTCGCAGAGTGGCGCATGAGGTTGTCTGGTACACTACTCAACGTTTATCGTGAACCTGCCCAGGATCTTGCCATAGCACGCTTGCCAACGAGTAACCGTACCATGGTACAGAAAATGATCAGACAGCATATGCTGCATGAACATGCTCAGGTGACAGACGCTAATTGTATCTTCCGCCACTTTGGATTGGAAAGTGCTGTCGCCCGTTCCTGATTTACAGCTAGTTTTCAGCTTCTTCCTCTCTTCTAGACCTAACAAGGACCACGCGAACATAATGCACTAGTAAATACGATCGCCCCGCACGTCGATAGAAGCTGCATGCGCACCTGAAACGTTGATCGGCTCATCGCTTCTGCTAAGGGTGCACTCGAGTGTGGTGTCCACCGGACCCCCCTCACATCAAGAGCCGTGAGCACAATGCATACCAGTCTTTGCTACGTCTACAACAAGTTCCAACGTTGACACACCACTACGTAGCATCACACCGGAGCATCAAAAACGCGTCTGCATCTGTTGAACGTCCGCTGCGTCTGAAACACTGGTCTGCCGTCAGATAGCTCGGCGAACTAGGCTATTCCACTTTCGGATACGCTCGCCTGTCGCAGATTCTTGCATCACACACGCAGCACCAGGTCTCGAGACAGGCCGTTTAAGCATGGAGACATTGTGAGCTTCATGTGCTGGGTAATGCCTTCTTATGGCTGGTGGGATGCACGCAGGAAACAACGGCCAGGGTGGTTGCGTCTGAACTGGCCGAACTAGGAGCGGCTTGACCGGCTCCAGGTCGATGGCGAGCGGAAACCTCTCCGATCATCGTGCCTACTCAACAAGTTTATGGCTTGGACGTGATGGCGGACCTCCCTGACGATGATGCAGAACGCCGGTGTGGATGACAGCACGCGGACACCTGCAGAACGCGTCGCGCAGAAAAGCAACAACAACAACGTCAACAAAAACATAGACTAGCTAATCGCCGACGTAAGAATAGCTACGGCAACCCTCACAATTTCTTGTGAAGCCACCAACAAGTCGGCCATCAACGATTCTCCACGACAAGTGAGGATGATCCTGTCTCTACACATGGCCATGCAATCTCTTATCGATTGCAGGCTCCTGAGAAATGAAGCCATGCAATCATTCCGCGGCGCAATCAATGGGCACAGCATGTCTCCCGCTCGCTTGTTTCTAGACCGGTGATCAAACGAGGCTCTACCCCTCAATTCACGCGTTCCTGACAGGGATGCCGCTGCTCCGTCTGTCCAAGGTTTTAGCTCTGGGACGTAACACGCACTGGCACAGAGCACATGCGACACGCAGCTTAAGGATCCGCGAGTCCGCTGTTTTTCCAACAGGAATACCTTCGTGAACTTCCTTCTTCATCCCTTTACATACCTTCGCTTTCGTGTATCTGTGCGCGCTTCTGTTCTTTGCCCCATCTATCCATATATACCTTTGAACAGAGTTGATCTCCCTTCGACACTGCCGCAATTTACTCGAAGCTGGTCTACATCACGAGACTTTTGTTGAGCTCTCGCCTCCACGCACACCCGCTGCATTACACGTCATCCCCTCTGATTCGCAAGCCGACCCTCAGAGCCAACATTCGTTGACGTACCCCCCAATCCCAACTACATTCCTTACATTACTCTTCCCAAGGACAGCTGGTTCTTTCTACACCAACCTGCCTTGTCGGACTCCACAAACTTCACCTACTCAACCAACGGGAAGTTACATTATATCGACTGCCGGACCAAGAAGCAAATACTACCATCACAACATCCGACTAATCACCAATCTACTTTCCATCGCTACCACTCCGAAGGACCAACCCAACAGCCAAAATGCCTTCCCCAAGCCGCACCAACCGCTTCCAATCCTTCACTCCCCTCCGAAGCACATCCGGATCCCTCCGTCGTCTTAAGACTGCATTTAGCCCAAACCGCAACTCAATGCGCTCCGCCTCGCCATCATCCATTATTTCCTCAAGCACTACGCCTCTGACCCGCAACTCTTCGCCACACAGCCACCGCTCCTCAGGCTCATCCATCAGGCAACTGCTCGCCGTCCGTCGCAAGCCCAGCATGTACGAGTTCGAGATGGAAGAGGAGAAGCACCTGTTTGAGCAAGAACTCGATGTCCTCGAGCCACGACCTAGCATGGGCCGCGGCACAAGCGAAGTCCACGTCGTCGGCATCTTTGAGGTTCTTGACGGCAAGTGCTAGTTTGGCCCATGTCATGTTTCGCATGTGTTTATGAAAGTTTAATGGGCGCGTTAACCATTTGGATTCTTGCTCTTCAATTCGTTTAGATTGGGTCTATCACGGCAACGGGGACAGTGGCGTCAATTCTGGGTTTCTTTGAACATTTACCCGCCTTCGGGGATGTTGGATTGGTGCCTTTCTTATACCCCAATGGACTGGATTGGACTGGGGCTCTGGTTGGGTTCTTCATCATGTATCATGGAGATTATGAATATGAACAGACTTTCTACCAATGACTTGTTACTCTGCTACGTGTGCGTCTTGCTTCTGTTCTTGTGATACCCATACGATATAAGGTAATGCCCTGACACTGAACACTTCGGCCTTCGGCGTTGGCTGAAAAGCAATATGCATGGTCGATCTCGGGGCCATTTGACGTCACGCATGAGACAGCAATCGTGAGCATGATAGACCGGTCGATAGGCGTTGCATTTTGTACATGTCATTAGTACGGGATGTGTTGAGGTAGATCATAGTAATGACATTGGTATTTCAAAAAGCAGTCTCAAATGTACCTGCCGTGCAATTTCAAACGCCACGCCAATGCATACGGTCAGCGACCTTCCACCATTCATCCAATAATATCAAAACAAGGGCTTGAACAAAGCATATGCCCACGAAACCGCTTAATATACACCATTGACAGGCTGCTGCAAGTTATCGAGCTCTTCCTTCCTCTTCCTGTACAGCTCTTGTGCCTCCCTCTCCCTTTTGGTAACGAACTGAACTTCGTTGCGCAAGCTCTCCAATCTACGTGCAATCGCCGTTTGCTCACTGTATTGTGCCGTCCTCGCTGTGTTCAAATCATCTCTAGCTCTCTCAAGTGCTGAAAATGCGCCACTGATCTTCTCACGTAATAGATTTGACCGTTTGACATATCCTGCGTGGTGTGTAGTTAAGCGCTTCTCGATCTTGTTCGCACGTTCTGCTGCTTCGATGATAGACTCTTGCGCATTGTCAAAAGCTTCGACAAGAAGTTGGTGCTCGTCGATTTCGTCTTCCTCGTAGCCCGCAATGCCGGGCAGAATTTTCGAACCGTGAAGCGTGGTCCACGATGTATTGAGGTCTGCGTGGAAGGCCTTCTTGTCTTTGTCGGTGGTCATCGCAAGCTCAAGAGCAAGCTCCATCTTAGCATTCCGTAAAGCATCGTCCGTCATGGATTCAACTCGTTGTGCTGTACCGGTAACCCGGCCATCTCCAAACTTCTGGACGTCGTTGGCAATGAGCTTGGCCATTTCGATCTCAATTTCGCGTTCGACGGGGTCGGAGAGGTCCAGTGCGCGCTTCATTAGCACGTCGATGTCGACTACTGATGGCCTTGGGAGGAACTTCTGCACGACTTGCGTCTGCCTGCCGAACTCTGCAGCTTCTTGGGCTTCGCGCGCCTCCCGAGCTTTTCGGTCCCGTTCAGCAGCGTCTTCTTCGCTGACTTCAACTTCCATTTGATCTGCTTGCTCTTCAGGAAGTTCAAACTCCCAGCTTTCTTCTTTTGGCTTCGGCAATGCAGCGAGTCTGCTCTTAAGATCTTGACGCTTTGCCTGCTCCCTTAGTTTGATGTCGCGAGGTGTCTGTCCAACCAGTTGCATGCCACTCTCTTCGCCATTCAGGCGTAGGGTGTCACGAGGAGTCCGCATGGGCGTTGCTCCTGGTATCTGTCGCATAGGTGTATCTCCGACTGCGCCATTGGCTTGTCTGAATGGTGTTGCCATGGGATTTGGCGTCACAATCTGGTGTCGTGAAGCAGGTCCGGACAACGAAGCAGGCGCTTCATCGTCAACGAGATCCGGGTTGTCGCCACCTAGTAGAGCGGACTGCGTTTCTGTTCGCATTCGAGCGTTTCGTACTTCATTCGCGACGTAGTCCTCCTCCTTGGGTGCCATGGGTGTACGAATGGGAGTGTTGCCAATCACATTCGAATAATTTCCAATCAGGCCCTGAGTCGCCATGTTATCGCTACTGCCTGCAGAGATTGCGCGTTGTCCCGTCGTTCCCATCTTGACGATATCTTCCAGCTCAGCTTCTCCGACCTGTGGAGTTGGAAGCACAAGAGCACGGCGCTTGCTGCTCTGCTCTGCTTCCCGTATTCTCTGTGCCTGTGCGGCCTTCGCATACGATGCAGCAAGACCTCCTGACTTCTCGTCTTTCTTCTTCTTCCTGTCACCTCCCCCGTCCTCCTGTGACTCCATCTTTCTCTTGTTTGCAAGTTGTTGCTTTCGCGGATCGAAGGCCTCTCGTTGTTGTTCGTTGCGGTCAATTTCCTCGGTAGTATCGAAGAAACCAGCGGGAACTTCCTTCTCGAGCGGTACGTCGGCGTTGTAGTCGATATGATTGCCTTTCTTCGGGGTGATCTTGATGTTGATACCAGCCGCTTTCAGTTCTCGTCGCTTCTGAAGCAGGGCAAGCCTTCTTGATTCCTCCAGTTGCCGCTCGCGAGCCTTCCGCTTGGCCTTCTTACCACTGACGTTTGCCAAACGCGCACGCGCCTCTGACAACATCTCCTTGTCTTCCTCATCGATGTCAACCGCATCGGGTCTTGCGGGACGGCTCTCGGCGTATGCGTCGACCTCTCCGGGACGAAGGCGCCGTACATCCTCTGCTGAAGGAGCGGCTGAATCTCCGCCCTCCGGGCCTGCCAGTCCAAGATCACCAGATTCCCTCGACTCTTGTTCGTCCAACAGCTTTTGGTAGCGCTCGAGACATTGGGTCGCCTAGGTGACGTTAGATGGGTATTTCAAATAAAGGGGACAGTTGCGGCTACGTACCGTTCGTCCAACAATGGGCGCAATAGTTCTCCACTGGGTAGGGAGCAGTTTTGCCATGGTCAGAAGCTTTTCGTCCTCCTCTCGCGACCAGTCTGTCTTCCGGATGGCGGGGTCGATCCAGTTTGTCCAGCGAGATTTGCATTGTTTCGCGCTCTTCTTGGACAGCAGCGAGGCGCATCGCGACCACTGATTCAGCCCATACTTGCTGATGGCAGCCTTCAGCACCTCGTCCTCGACGTTGGACCAGGAAGATGTGACGACCATTGTGGATGACTTCCGGGGGTTATGGTGGGTTGGCGCGCGTGTCGTGGAGTGATGGTATCCTCAGTCGCGAAACTGAAAATGGGCTGCATGCACTAGCGCCTTGGCAACGTCGAGCACCGCGCGGAATGAGCAAAGCGATGTAAGTTTACGTGTCGACAGGACGAGAAGGAGCGTGTCCGCGAGAACTTGTACTGCCCAGGAATAGCAAGCCGTCGTGTCAGACGTTGTGCACTCATGGTCCATCTACTCGGTCACGGTTCAGGCACTCAGCTTTCACGTGAGTGAGGCGACCGCGGTCACAGTGACGTAAATTCACTGTTTCAATCTTCCTAAATTCCTGTTGCCACGATTTCACTACACACCCTCTTGACCAGATTTCTTCTATCATGTTATCTTTACGGCAAACCGCAGGGCGAGTTCCTATTCGTTTCCTCACCACGCCGCCCTCAAAAGCAACCAGTCGGCAAATAGTGCCACCAGTTATCTACACCAGAAACTACTCAGATGCAAAGCCCCAAACCCCAAACCCGGTCAAAGACAATGCTCAAAAGGCTGATGCCAAGTCTCCAGAAGAGATAAAGCCTAAAAAGAAAACGCAAGCTGAGCTCGACGCGGAAGTGATGGCAAAGCTGGCCGGGCACGACAGTGAGGGAGGAGAAGCTGGCATCGAATACGAAGATGGGAAGCCAGCGTCCATGAAGAGAAGCGTGAAGAACAACATGTTCAGATACATATGATTC
>Ga0265797_10001280_pt1 | contig 44508 bp, 35 predicted proteins | sample P2T30metagenome_FD_192433 | JGI IMG/M metagenome (GOLD analysis project Ga0265797, IMG submission 192433) | Plant litter microbial communities from East Loma Ridge, Irvine, California - P2 T30 | ecosystem: Environmental > Terrestrial > Plant litter > Unclassified | place: USA: California...
CTGCCATTCCTAGCCCGGCTTGAACTTGTCCCTGGCGGCGCGCGCCACGGCGGCCAGCTGCCACGAGATCGACACGCGGTCCTGTTCGCCGCCCTTGATCGGGTAGGTGTGCTTGCCGTCGCTGAAGGTGATGGTCTTGCTGTCGCGCTCGAAAGTGGCGCCCTCCTGCTCCTTGCGGAAGCGCTTTTCGGTGAACTCGGTCGGTGCCAGGCCATAACTGTCGACCGTGCCCTGGCTGTGGTTCTCGGTCAGCTTGCCGACCAGCGCCACGCGCGACTCGGCGCCGATGCTGTATTTGCCGCCGCCGACGCGCCAGGTCAGGGTGGCGTCGCCGTTCAGGTTGAAGCCGCGCTGGCGCGCCATGATCGCATACGTCAGGTCGGCCGAGGGTGGAAAATCGACGGCGCGCTTGACGGCCGGGTGATCGTCGTCCGCCGCCGCGGCCAGGTTCACGTTGGCCAGCGCCGCCAGCATCAGGCCGGACACAGCCAGCTTCAGGACGTTCTTGCTTACTGCTCTGCTCACTGAGTTACTCATTGACTTCCTGTCTCTTTCATTACGATATTGCTTGCCGTCTGGGTGGTGACCGCCCCGCTCGCCTCGACGTTGCGCATTTGCACCGGCAACCAGCCATGGGCCGGCGCCAGCCACACTTCCAGGCGCGAGTGGTAGGACCCGGGCTTGGGCGGACGCACCAGGTGCCAGGTGGCAATCCGTCCGAGCCGGGTGTCGATCTGTTCCTGCCCGGCCACGATAAAACTGAAAACGTTTGCACCGCGGTCTTCGCCGACAAGGATATCGATATTGCCCGACATTTGCCGCGGATCGCCGCGCCCGATCGCCGCCAGTTGCAGCGGCAGGCTCGCCTTGTCCTGGGTGCCCGGCACCAGCGCCACCCTGGCCTGCGACGCCGAGAACGTCAGCATGCCGTCCTTGCGGTTGAAATGCGTGGCCGTCATCGCCCGTCCGCGCCGCTTCTCCATCATCAATATGGGGACGAATCCCTCGTCTCCAACCGTGCCCTCGCTCGCCAGCGTCAGCAGGTTCACGCGCGCGAACACCACGCGGATGCCGGCGTCGACGTCGATCCGGTAGGCCGACCCGGTGCGGCGCCACGACAGCCTGGCTTCGCCGTTCCAGTGGGTGCCGTCGGCGTCGATACGGGCGACGTCGAGCGTGATGTCGGCCGGCGGCGGCAACTCGACCTTGTAGCGTCTTGGCGCGGGCACGGGTGCCGGTGCGGGCGAGGCTGGGGGCGATGCTGCCCTTGGTTCGGCGGGGCTGGCGGGCGCTGAGGCCAGTGCTGGAGGCGATTGTACGTCGGCGCTGGCGGTGGTGGCGCGCTCCAGTCCGGTTGCGGCCGGTGGGCCGGCAGCGGCGCCCGGGGGCTTGGCAGTATCTGTGCCGGGTGCAGTATCGGTGCCGGCTGAGGTATCGGTGCCAGCCGCGGTCTCGGTGTCGGGTGCGGTATCGGAGCCGGCCGCCGTCTCGGGTAGCGCATCGGCTGCGGCTGCATCATCGGGCGCCGGTGCCGGGCCGGCATCGGCATCGGCCACCTCGACCGGTTCCGGCGCCAACTCAGGCAGCGGCGGCGGAGCGAGCTTGTGCTGCGCGTCGAACTGCAATGGCGGGATCGGTGGAGGAACAGGCGCCTTTACCCGGATCAATTGCGCCAGCATCGGTGGGGGCGGCGCAGGTGGCGCCAGCTCGCGCCGGCGTCCGAGCTGGCCGCTCAGCCAGTCGAACACCAGCAGGTGCAGCAACACCACCAGCGCGCCGAAGGCAAGCCGGCGGCGGACAGGGACGTGGGCGGAAGTCATCCGTCAAGTGTAGTGGGTCGGCCCGGCCGCACTGCTGCGTCGCACTATACGTGCATCTATAAATGGCGTTGGTTATCTGTTAGGCTAGGGCGCACTATCAAGGGAGGAGACCATGCTGAAACCACCGCCATCTGCCACCATTCCCGGCGTTACGGATACGCTGGACTTCGTCAAGAACCTGTGGGGATCGATGAGCATTCCCGGCGCCGGCATGTCCGGCATGTCCGGCATCGCCAGCCCGGCCATGTCGGTCGAGGATCTCGACAAGCGCATCGCCGACATGAAGGCGGTCGAATCGTGGCTGAACCTGAATCTCACCATGCTGCGTGGAACCATCCAGGGGATGGAGGTGCAGCGCAGCACGCTTGCCACCCTGAAATCGATGGGGGCGTCGATGGCCGAGGCGATGCGCCAGTCCGGCGTCAGTGCCGAAAGCATGGCGAACATGCCGTTTGCGCCCTTCTTCGGGCAGCCGGCGCAGGGCGCTTCTTCGGCGGCATCCTCCACTTCTGCCAAGCCTGGTGCCGCTGCAGGTGGCGGCTCGACCCAGCCAGGCGCAGCCACAGGTTCAGGTGCGGGCACATCGGCAGGAACCGGCAGCGCAAGCGGTGCCGATGCCGGTGCCGCCATGGGCATGCCCGCAGCGATGGCATGGTGGAATTTGCTGCAGGATCAATTCACGCAGGCAGTTGCAACGGCGATGACGCCAAGCTCTGCAAGCACTAGCGCCGCGCCCGAGGGCAATGACGCCGACAAACCCGCCACGCCGTCCCAGACGCAAGCCCAGCCGACGCCACCGGACGCGGCGCCGGAAAACGGCAATGGCAAGGCGCGCGGCGGCAAGCCGAAGGCGGACAAGGCCTGAGCGAGCGGTTCTGGTAAGCCAGGGCGCGCCGCTCAGGCCACCGCCGGCACGCCCGCCCCGGCCCCGGTCCCGCCCCCATCCGCCGCCGGCTGCAACTGCGCCAACTGCTCCATCAACTGCGCAAAGCGCTGCTGCCCCGGCAGCAGATGGTCGACATGGTGCAGGATCTCGTAGGCCTCGGCGGCCAGCACGGCGTCGTAGCCCTGCTGCTGCAGGCAGGACACCATGATCTGGGCCGCATTGAACAGGATGCGCTGGTTGTTCGGTACCGCCTTCCTGGCATCGCGCATCCACGCCACGGCTTCGCCCAGCTTGCCGGTCTTCCACAGCAGCACGCCCTGGTTCATCAGGTCGGCGGCCTCCTTCTTCGAGGCGCGGATCATGGCCATGCCCTCTTCCGGCATGCGCGCCTTGTCGAAGATCTGCTGGACCTCGTCCAGCAGCAGCGGATTGTCGTGGTTGTTGCGGATGACGTAGCGCAGCAGTTCGATCGCGGCTTCCTTGACGCCCACTGCAAACAGCAGGGTCGCGAGCTCCAGGCAGGTCGGGACGTCGGGCCGCTCGAGGGTCGCCTTCAACATGGCTTCCAGGTCGTCGCCGGCCTTGCGCGCGCGCCGGTAGTCGCCGCTCTCGTGGTAGACCAGGCCTTCGGTGATCTTGGTGCGCAGCTGGATGTCCGGGTGGTCGTGGGCGAACTCGCGCTGCGCCACCAGCAGCAGGCGCAGCGCTTCCTTCGGATCGTTCTTCTGGCCATACACGCGCGCCAGGCCGAGGTAGGCGTCCGGCGTCTTCATGATCGAGTATTCGCCGATGGCGATGCATTTTCTGAAAGCCTTCTCGGCCATCGGCATGTTGCCCAGCTTGAGCGCGAGGTTGCCAAGGCTGCGCTGGCGCATCACGGAATTCGGCGACAGCTTGGCGGCGCGCTCCAGGATCGCGCCGGCTTCCTCGAACTTGCCCATGTTCTGGTAGGACAGCGCCAGCTGGTCGTAGGCCTCGATGTAATAGCGGTTTTCCGCGATCACGCCCTGGAAGGCCTGGCGCGCCTGTTCGAATTCGCCGTTGGCCAGGCGGATCTTGGCCAGGCCGGCGCGCGCCCACTGGTACTCGCGCTGTTCGAGCACGCGCTCGTAGACTTCGCGCGCGCGGGTCGGCTGGCCGCTCTTTTCCATCAGCCTGGCCTTCATGCGCAGCAGCTCGAGTTCGTGCACCTTGTCGACCGCGATCTGGTCGTCGCACAGCCTGGCCGCGCGCAGGTAATCCTTTTCGGCACAGGCCTGGTCGATCATGCGGAACACCTGCTTCTTGTGCCACACCCGGTTCAGGCGCGTCAGCAGCACGCCCTCGGTGATCGGCTTGATCAGGTAGGCGTCCGGCTGGTGCTCGGCCGCGCCCATCACCGATTCCACGCTCTTCTCGGCCGACACCATCAGCCACACCGTGCTCGGATTGACGAGGTTGCGCACGCGCGCCTCTTCCAGCACCTGCTGGCCGTTCTTGCCGTCGCCCAGGTTGTAGTCGCACAGGACGACGTCGTAGCGGATGCGCGCCAGCAGCGCCATCGCCTCGCCGCCGGACGAGGCCTGGTCGATGTTCTTGGCGCCCAGGCTGCGCAGGCTCTCGCGCAGCAGCTGGCGCACGCCGACGAAATCGTCGACCACCAGGTAGTGCTTGTCGGCCCAGTCGACCTGGTCGATGCTGGCCGGGGTCACCGACAGCAGCGGCGTCGCAACCGCCTGCGTGGTGGCGCTCATGGCAGGCGCAGAATAAAACAGCCGCCGCCATACTTGCCGCCGTTTTCCAGGCGCAGCGTGCCGTGCTGTCCGCGGTGGCGGTGCATCTTGGCGACTTCGCTGGAAAAGTACAGGCCGAGGCCGGCGCTGTTGGTCAGGAAGTTGACGCCGCCGGCGGTCTCGCGGGTGGCGATCTCACCGGCCCGCAAGAGCGCCGGCGGGTAGCCCGGGCCATTGTCTTCGACGCGCAGCTCGAGCCAGCCGCCGTCCTCGCGGATCGCCAGGCGCACGCGGTCGCAGGTGTAATGGATGGCGTTGTTGATCGCGTGCGAGAGCACGCCGACGACCAGGTCCTCGTCGAAGTGCCAGATCAGCTGGCGGTCGCAGTCGAGCTCCAGCTGGATGCCGCGCGACTGCAGCAGCACGCGTTCGATCGACACCACCTGGTCGACCAGCTGGCCCAGTTCGAGCGGCTGGACGTCGAACGGGTATTCCGGCTTGCCGACCTGTTTATACAGGGCCAGCAGCTGCATCAGGTTGTCGTTCAGGCGCTTGGTCTGGTACAGCATGTGCGCCATCTGCGGGTAGGCCGACTCCGTCTTGGGAGACGCGTCGACGAGCAGGCGCTCCAGCGTACCGGACAGCACGCTGATCGAGTTCTTCATGTCGTGCGCGGTCGATGCCAGGAACAGGAACAGCTCGTGCGCGTTCGGCGTGTCGTCCATGTCCACCCTATTCGTGAAATGTTGCTCTGCGCCAATTATACCTTTGGCTGGCAAAATCTCTCGCGGGAATCACCGCATTTGAACCCAGTTCAAGTGTCGACTGCTTGCGGCCCGCGCGGATTGCGGCGCGCACGCAACACGAAACGCGCCGGGTCGAGCGCGTCGACCAGCGTCGTCTCCAGCGGCAGCGGCTCGCCCTCGATCTGGGCCGCCAGCAGTTCGGCACCCAGCCCGGCCCAGATCAGGCCGCGCGAGGCATAGCCCAGCAGCGCATACAGGCCCGGATGGCGCGGCACGTCGCGCAGGCGCTCGGTGCTGCCGGCGGCATCGACGTCGGGCAGGCGGCCGACCAGCGGCAGGCGGTCCGGCGCGATGCATCTGAAACCGACACGCCCTTCCAGTGGCGCGCCCTCGGCCGCGTGCGGATCGGACAGCAGGCCGCGCAGGCGTTCCAGGTTTTCCTGGTGGCTGGCGGGCGACAGCGCCGGATCCGGGTCGAGGTCGTAGGTGGCGCCGGCGCTGCAGATGCCGTCCGACGCCGGGGTCAGATAGGCTTCGCGGCACAGCACCACCGGCAGCGCCGGCAACATCTCGGCCGGCACGTGGCTGACCTGGCCGCGCAGTGCGCTCAGGGGGAGCTGTGCTGCCTGCGGGATGCGGGCTGCGCCGGCGCCATTCGCCAGGATCAGGTTGGGGGCGTGGGCGATGATGTCATTGTGTGCGTTGCGCACTTCCCACTGGCCGTCCACACGTTCGATGGTCACGCTGCCGACGCCGAAACGCTGCTCGACGCGCCGCCCGCACGCGGCCAACAAGGCCTCGCAGACACTGCCCGGCCGCGCCCAGCCGCCCTGGCGGAACAGCCAGCCGCCGTCCGGCGCCGGCAAGCCGAGCAGCGCTTCGGCCTGCGGCTGTTCCAGCCACTCGGCGAATTCGGCCGGGTAGCTTGCCTCCGCCGCGATGGCACGCTGGACCGCGGCGTGATCGGCATCCCGCGCCAGCTGCAGCACGCCGCAGGCCTGGCCCTCGATCGCCGCGCCGATGCCGCCCAGCTTGGCCCAGTGGCGCAGCGCGAACAGGTAGGCGGCGCGGGTCAGGCGCGTCGGGATATTGTCGTCGCGCGACAGCAGCGGCATGAAGATGCCGGCGCGGTTGCCGGACGCTTCCATCGCCGGCCGCGCATGGCGCTCGACCAGCGTCACCTGCCAGCCGCGCGCGCACAGGCGTTCGCAGGCGGCGCTGCCGGCGATACCGGCCCCGAGCACGATGGCGCGCCGCTCCGGCACCGGCGGTGCGGGCGGACGCGGCTTGCGGCTGGCGAAACGGGCGCAGCGGACGTCGGGGCCGGCTTTGGCATCGGGGGCGTCGAACACGAAGCCCTGCCCTTCCAGTGCGGCGATCTGCGCCACGGTCAGCCCCTGCCCCACCAGGCAGGCGTTGCCGGTGGCCAGGCGCGCCACCGAGCGTGCAAAACCTTCGCCGGCATCTTCCAGGCCACGCAGGCGGAACAGATCGACGCGCGCGGACAGCTGGGCCAGCGCGCTGTCGATCGGTGCGTTGACCAGGTCGACCGTCAGCCCCGGTTCGCCCTGCGGCAGGCGGTGAAAGCCCGGCATCATGTGCCCGCACAAGGCGATCACGTGCAGGTGCGGCGAGCGCTGCGGGTCGGTGCGCCAGACGTCCATCAGCACGCGCAGGCGCTCTTCATCGTGGGCCGCATCGAGGACGGTGCAGCGCTCGCGGCCATGCCATACGTTGCGGTAATCCATGGACACCTCGTCAGCGCCGCTGGCGGCAGAAGCAGGCGCGGTCGTGGTCGTCGACCATGCCGATGCCCTGCATGTAGGCATACACGATGGTCGAGCCGACAAATTTAAAACCGCGCTTGGCCAGGTCTTTCGACAAGCGGTCGGACAGCGCGGTCTTGGCCGGCCGGCTGCCGTCCGGCCAATCGTTCACGACCGGCGCGTGGTCGACCCAGGACCACAGGTAATGGTCGAGGCTCAGCCCCTCCTCGCGCAGGCGCAGGTAGGCGCGCGCATTGTTGATCGCGGCGGCCACCTTCAGGCGGTTGCGCACGATGCCCGGGTTGGCCAGCAGCTCGGCCACCTTGGTGTCGCCGTAGTTCGCGATCTTGGTCGCATCCCAGCCGTCGAAGGCGAGGCGGTAGCTATCGCGCTTGTTGAGGATGGTCTCCCACGACAGCCCGGCCTGCGCGCCTTCGAGGTTCAGCATCTCGAACAGCGTGGTCTCGTCGTGGCAGGGCACGCCCCACTCGTTGTCGTGGTAGGCGAGGTAGCGTGGATTGGCCATGTTGGCCCAGGTGCAGCGGGTTGGGTTCATGACATCAGTATAAACCCCTGTCCCGGCGATATCACCCTTCAGGCAGCGACATCGACCCCGGCACGCTGCAGCAGCGCCTGATTCCGTTTCGACAAGTGCACCACCTGCAAGTGCTTGCCCGCCTTTTCGTAACGTTCATACAAGCTCTCCATGGCAGCAATCGCCGAATGGTCCGCCATGTGCAGATGGTGACAGTCGAGCACCACCCGAGCCGGGTCGGCCGACGGCGCAAACAATTCCTGGAAGTGCGCCGCCGAAGCAAAGAACAAAGTCCCGTGCGGGCGATAGGTGCGCACGCCGGCCTGGCTGTCGTCGACGTCGGCGCGCATCTCGAGCGCATGCTGCCAGGCGAAGCTGAGCGCGGCGATCACGATGCCGCACAGGACGGCCGTCGCCAGGTCGGTGAACACGGTGATGACGGTCACGGCCACGATGACGATCGCGTCCTGCTTCGGCACCTTGCCGAGCACGCGCAGCGAGCCCCAGGCAAAGGTTTCCTGCGCCACCACGAACATCACGCCGACCAGCGCCGCCAGCGGAATGTGGGCGATCAGCGGCGACAGGAACAGCACGAACAGCAAAATCATGACACCGGCCGTGGCGCCTGACAGGCGCGAGCGGCCGCCCGAGCTCAGGTTGATCATGGTCTGGCCGATCATGGCACATCCGCCCATGCCGCCGAACAGGCCGGAAGCGATATTCGCGGCGCCGAGCGCGATGCATTCGCGGTTCGGCTGGCCGCGGGTGTTGGTGATGTCGTCGGTCAGGTTGAAGGTCAGCAGCGTCTCGAGCAGACCGACCATCGCCATTAGCGAAGCGTACGGCAGGATGATGCGCAGCGTCTCCATCGTCAGCGGCACGGTCGGGATGTGCAGGGCCGGCAGGCCGCCGGCCATCTGTGCCAGGTCGCCCAGGGTACGGGTCGGCAGATCAAGGCTGTAACCGAGCAGGCCGACGCCGAGGATGGCGACCAGCGCCGGCGGCACCGCCCTGGTCAGGCGCGGCAGCACATACACGATGGCCATGGTCAGCGCGACCAGGCCGCACATGATTAACAGCGGCGTGCCCTGCAGCCACCCCTCGCCCTGCGGCGTCTTTTCGCGGAAGTGCTCCAGCTGGGCCATCGCGATGATGATCGCCAGGCCGTTGACGAAGCCGAGCATGACCGGATGCGGCACCATGCGGATCAACTTGCCCAGCCGGAGCAGGCCGAACACCGCCATCAGGATGCCGCCGAGGACGACCGTGGCCAGCAGGTATTGCACGCCGTGCCGGGCAACCAGGGCGACGATCACCACCGCCATCGAGCCGGCCGCGCCGGAAATCATGCCGGGCCTGCCGCCAAAGATGGCGGTCAGCGAACAGATGATGAAGGCGCCGTACAGGCCCATCAGCGGATTGAGCTGGGCCACCAGGGCGAAGGCGATGCATTCGGGGACCAGCGCGAATGCAGTGGTCAGGCCGGCGAGGAGGTTTTTTTGCGGGTTCGAGAACCATTCTTCTCGAAGGGAATGACTAATCATCGATAACAATCCGGAATCGCTAGGTGCAGTATTGAATTCATGCGCGCTCGGAAGCGATGCGCGCACCCATGCCTGAGAACCTCCGCACTGGAAGCCGTGTTGAACGGTTGGGAGGCTCGCTGCCAGCTACATGGGTATGAGAAGAGAGGGCTCGAAAGATGCAGCGCGCATTATACAAGATGGTCTCGATCGGTTCCGACGGAATAGCTGTGCTACATTTGTTAACTATTAGCAATCAATCCCGGGGCGAGAGATGGTTGGTGAACATGCGGTGGCTTCCTTCGACCCCGACCTGCTGTGGCGCTGGGTCGCCGCGCGTTCCATTGCGCGCGGCCTGCCGCTGCCCGTGCACGACCGCGGCGGCATGCGTGTCGATACGGGCTTGCCAACGGAAGTGCGCCGCTACGTGTTTGCCAGCCCTGGCCCGGGCCTGCGCGAACTGGCCGAGACGATCGATACGCCGCTCGTGTATCTGAAGGTCTGCGCCGCTGCCGGCGATCTCCATAATCTGCTGCCGCCACGCTGGCAGCTGCAGCCGGCCGGCTACCTGATGGCGCACGACGGCGCGACCGCCGCGCCGATCCCGCCTGCTCCCGGCTACCGGATCGAGCTGCTGCGCGATGGCCCCGTCAGCGCCGCACGCATCCTGGCCGACGATGGCACGCTTGCTGCCAGCGGCTATGCGGCCGAGCACGCTGGCGTCTTCATCCTCGACCGTATCCTCACCGATCCCTTGCACCGCCGGCGCGGTCTGGGGCGGGCGCTGGTCACGGCCCTGAAGTCGATGCAGCGCGATGGCACAGCGCGGCGCGTGCTCGTCGCCACCGATGACGGCTGTGCGCTGTATTCGACGCTGGGCTGGCGCATTCTGTCGCCGTACTCGACGATCGTGATCCCGGCACCGGCTCAGTAATCGACCGGATAATCCTTCTTGAATACCTGCCCGGCAAACGCCTTCTTCTGCGTCCAGTCCTGCGCCGCGCTGGTCCAGTAAGAATCCGTCGCCGGCAGCCCCAGCGTCAAGAAGCTTTCGGACGCGATGTACATGCTGCCATTGTTGGAGTACCAGTCGCCCAGCGTCGGCTGATGCCCGACGAAGCCGATCGTCAGATAGCCGTCCTTGGTGAAATTCGAAGGCTCGCTCCACACTGCCTTGTGCACCGCCTGCAGCGCCGCCCGCACCTGCCCTTCCGGCAGGCTGGCCGGCAGCTGCTTGCGCCAGGCCAGCAGCGCCAGCGGCTGGAAGGCGGCGGTGCGGTAGGTCAGCGAGCGGCCGATCGGCGGGTAGGTGCCGGTCGGCGAGATGAAGCGTTCCAGGTGCTCGCCGTAGCGCTGCATGCGTTTCAGGGCCTGGGCACGCAGCTCGGCCGGTTTGCCGTTCCAGAATGGCGCCTTGTGCCGCTCCAGCACTTCCAGGATCTCGAGCAGCATCGGCTGCATCACGAAGGCGCTGTAGTAATCGAAGTGGAAGGCGTCGCCATCCTTGATCCAGCCGTCGCCGACGTACCACTCGTTGATCTTGCGGACGGCGACGTTGGTGCGCATCGGGTCGGCTTCCTCGCCGATCGACAGCAGGAAGGCTTCGTTCATCGCCGCAAACAGCATCCAGTTGATGTAGGGCGGCTCGATGCGGCGCAGCTGCTTGATCTCGGCGACGATGCGCTGCTTCGTAGTTGCGTCGAGCGGGTCCCACAAGGCTTTTGGGGCGCGCATCAGGGCGTTGGTGAAGTAGGCCGAATCGACCAGCGCCTGGCCATGGCCGCGCCAGGCCAGGTAGTCGGGGCTGTCGGGGTCGACCGAGTGCACATAGCTTTGCAGCGCCAGCTGGCGCAGGCGCGCGCGGGTGCGGCCTTCCGGCGTGGCGTCGTCGGGCAGTGCCAGCCACGGCGCGAGGCCGGCGATCAGGCGGCCGAAGCATTCGAGGTAGGCGACTTTCGGGTCGCGCCCGTCCCAGGTCGGGCTCAGTTCGAGCGCAAAGTTCTTGTGCAGTTCGCCGCGTGCCATGTTGGTCAGCACCGGGTCGGCCATCTTTTGCAGCAGGCCGACCATGTAGGCGCGGTCGTTGCCGGCTGCCGGTGCGGCCGACGCCGTGGCAGCAGCCGCCACATCGGCGATACTCGCGCCGGCAGTGGCCAGACCGCCCGCCATCAGCGATCCCATGAAGTTTCGTCGTTTCATCCAGTCTCCACCTATATTATTAGTTACCCGTGGCCAGCCGTTCGCCTACATACGCGCGGTAGTGGCGGATGCGGCCGGTCACGCCGTCCTTGCCCTGGCGCGGCGTGTAGCGCAGGCCGGCCACCTCCACCGTTGCACCGAGGTCGATCACGAGACGGTGCGGGTGTGTGGCATTGCCGGTGCCGCCGTTGCCACTGTAGGCCGTGTGCCAGTAGTCGCTGTTCTGGCCATTGATCGCATTCAGGGCGCCGCCGTCTTCCTTGTTGGCTTCTTCGCTGCTCACGTAGGCGATGGTCCAGCCGGACTGCTCGATGGTCTTGCCGTCCGTGCCCAGCAGCGCCAGCTCGGCCACTGCCGCATATTGTTTGCCGTCGAAGGCATCCAGCGACTCCAGGCAGAACTGGCGGCCGCGCACCGGCGCCGCAAAGCGCACGTCCTGGGTCGCGGAGCCGGGCGCGAATTCGCCCTCGATCACCGGCTTCACGCCATCCAGCTGCGCAGCCGCCGTGCTGGCCGGACGCGCCAGGTCGCGTTCGCGGTGCAGCTGGTCGAGGACCGGTTCCGCCAGGCCGGCAATCCTCGCCTCGCGCGGACCGGTCAGGTCGAGCACCACCACCTCGTTGCGGCCGCGCCGGATCCACGGGCCCGGCAGGTACATGGTCTGGGTCGGCCCGATGCTCCAGTAGCGGCCCAGGCAGCGCCCGTTGACCCAGACGATGCCCTGGCCCCAGCCGGACATGTCGAGGAAGGTATCCGCCGTGCGCGACACCTCGAAGCCGCCGCGCCAGAACGCCGCGCCTTTGGACCGGCCCCGCTTGAACGCCAGCGCAGGCAGCACCCCATCCGCATCGAAGTCGATCGCGCGGATCTCCCAGTTCTCCACCGGCTGCGCGGCACCCTCAAGCGTGCGGAACACCACCGGTCCGTGCAAGCCCTTGCGGTCATGCACCTCGATGCCGAAGTTTACGCGCGCGATCGTGTACAGCAGGATGTCGACGACGGCCGGTTTGCTGCGCGCCGGGATCTCGACCTTGAAGCGGCGATATCTCGTGTCCATGGTGCCGACCTGCTTGCCGTCGACCTCGACCCAGGCCAGGTCGCGCACCTTGGCCGCTTCCAGCACGCCGGCCGGTCCGGCCGGCAGGGTCACGCGGTAGGCGATCAGGCCGCGGCTGATGTCGTACTGTTCGATCGGCTCCGGCGACTGGGCCTTGATGGCGCGGGCCGGCAGGCTGCTTGCGACCGTGACGGATTCAGTGAAGGCAAACGCCGGTATCGTCATCACGGCCATGCGCGGCGGCGGTGCCGGCAGCGTCTCGCCCGGTGCCAGGAAAGGCATCATCGCCTTGCGGTAAGCGTCGAACTTGTCGCCGATCCAGCCGGCTTCGCCGATCGGGGCGTCGTAGTCGTAGCTGGTGGTGTCGGGCCGGAACGGGCGGTCGCAGCCGCCCCACAGGCCGAAGGTGGTGCCGCCGTGCGCCATGTACAGGCTGAACGAGCCGTTCGCCTTCAGCATGGCGGCGATGTCGGCCACCGCGCCCTCGACGCCGCCACGGCGGTGCGGTGCACCCCAGGTGTCGAACCAGCCCGAGTAGTATTCGCCGCACATCAGCGGTCCCTTTTGCAGCGCCGTCAATGCCTTGAAACCCGTGGCCGGGTCGGTGCCGAAGTTCGCTACCGAGAACAGTTCCGGGATGTGGGTCTTGGCCACCGCATTGGTCGGGTTGCACTGGAACAGCGGCACGTCGAAGCCGGCATCCAGCGTGGCCTGGCGCAGCACGCGCATGTACTCCAGGTCGTTGCTGAAGAAGCCGTATTCGTTTTCGACCTGCACCATCAGGATCGCCCCGCCGTGCGTGACCTGCTGCGGTCCCAGCACGCGCCCGACTTCGCGCAGCCAGCCGCGCGCGGGTGTCATGAAGGCGTCGCTGCGGGTGCGCAGGAAAGCGTCGCCGGGGTGCTTGAGCAGCCACCACGGCAGGCCGCCCATCTCCCATTCGGCGCAGGCATACGGACCGGGGCGCAGGATCACCCACAGGCCTTCCTGCTGCGCCAGGCGGCAGAACTCGGCGGCGTCGCGCTGGCCGGCCCAGTCGTATTTCCCTTCGCGCCACTCGTGGTAATTCCAGAACAGGTAGGCGCAGACGGTGTTCAGGCCCATTGCCTTGATCAGCTTCAGGCGGTGCTGCCAGTACTCACGCGGCACGCGTGCAAAATGCATTTCGCCGCAGCGGATCTGCAGCGGCTTGCCGTCGAGGAGGAAGTCCTTGTCGCCGATGGTGAAGCGGTGCGACCCTGCGGCCAGCACCTGGGCGCTCATCGGCATCAACGAGGCACCTGCTGCCGCCGCGGCGCCTTGCAGCAGGCGGCGGCGTGGAAGATTTGTCGTCATCTATATATACCGTTTATTTTTCAAGCAGGCGCGCCATCTCGGCCGCGGCCAGCAAAAAGGCGCCGACGCCGAAGGGTGCGGTCGACTCCTGGTTGACCACCTGGCCGGGAATCGCGCGTTCGCCGATCGGCTGCACGTAGCCGACCTTGCCGTCGGCCTGCAGCGCGACCTCGCCCAGGAAGCGCCAGCCGCGCTGCGCCACCGGCGCGTAATCGGCCCGCTCCAGGTAGCCGTTGTTGATGCCCCAGGCATAAGCATACGTGAAGAAGGCGGTGCCGCTGCTCTCCGGCCCCGGCGCCTGGGCCGGGTCGAGCAGGCTGCGGGTCCAGTAGCCATCCGCCTGCTGCAGCGGTTTCAAGGCCGCCGCCATGCGCTTGAAGCGTTCGACGAACAGCGGACGCGCGGGGTCGTCTTGCGGCAGGTCGGCCAGCACCTTGGCCAGACCGGCGAAGACCCAGCCGTCGCCGCGCGCCCAGAAGTCCTTGCCGCCGTTGGCCGCCTTGTGCTTCGGGTAGATGTACTTGGCGTCGCGGTAGTACAGGCCCGCTTCGCGGTCGTACATCAGCTTGTCGGCATACGTAAAGTATTCACTCAGCTTGTCGAGGTAGTGGCGGTCGCCGGTCACCTTGTACAGCTTGGTCATCACCGGCATCACCATGTACAGGCCGTCGGCCCACCACCAGTAATCGCTGTTGGGGGTACCCATTTCGTATTCCATCACCTCGCGCGCGCGGGCGATGCGGCGCGGGTCCTTGCGGCTATCGAGTTCGTACAAATCGATATAGGTCTGGAAGCAGACCTGCCAGTCGCCGAACAGCACGTGCTCGGGCGTTTCGCCGTAGGTGTACTTCCACTTCGACTTGTCGTCGGAGGCGGCGCCGCGCCAGCGGTTGTGCTCTGCCCAGGCGGTGGAATAGGTGCGGTAGGCTTCGTTGCGGGTCAGCGCGTAGGCGGCCATGTTGCCGGTGTGGTAGGCGGCCACGTCCCAGAACGGCCATTGCTCGGGTTTGTTGTTGCGTTGCCAGTAGCCGTTGGCGCGCTCCAGTGCGGCCAGCACCTGGGCGCGCGAGACCGGGACGCTGTTGGCCGGCGTATTGGCCGGCGCGTTATTGGTTGGCGCTGCGGCCAGGGCCAGGGCGCCGCCGCTGGCGGCAAGGGCCATGCCGGCCACGGCGAGTTTCAGGGTGAGTCGTCTCGTCATCATGCATTCCTTATCGTTGATTCGGCTGCCACTGCAGCACGCGCACCGCGGAAGGCGGCACGCTGGCCACGCCTTCGCCGTCGACCTGCCGCACCGGCTGGACGAACAGGTGGAGTACGCCCTGCCGGCGCCATAATTCGCTGTCGTAGGTCGGTTCCCAGGCGCCGACCGCCGCACCATCCAGGTCCGTCACTTGCCAGCGCGGGCTGGCAAAGCTGGGTATTCTCGCCACCGATACCCGCTCGCCGCGTTCGGCATCGCGGAACACCAGCAGCCCGCCCGGATCGCTGCCCGTCTGGTCGACCAGGATCTGCGGCCGTGCGATCGGGATCGCCTTGGTGCCCATGCCGCTCAGGGAGAATGGGGTGCGGCGGAAGTCCAGGTCGAGCCGGTTCCATGCGCTGCCAGTGTGATAAAGCACCCGGTACTGCGGCACTGTGCTCCCCTGGTCGCGCCAGTAGCTGGCGATGTAGGGGTGGCCGGCGGCGTCGAAGGACATCGAGGTCTGGTTGATCAAGTCGCTGTTCTGCGGGATGCGCGCCGCATAGCCGGCGCTGGCGGCGGTGATCGGGAGCGCATACGGTTTGCCGTCGGCGTCTTCCCAGCTGGCGCCGCCGTCGCGCGAGCGGGCGTAGGCCATGTCGTGGTTGCTGGCCACGTCCGGCGTCTCGCGCCACACCCAGGACACGTGGATCGTGCCCTGCGCATCGACGCAAGCCTGCCAGTAGGCGTTGCGCTGCCCTTCCCCGCTGATCAGGTTGTCGGCCACGCGGCGCCAGCCGCCGGCGCCATCGTATTTGTTGAGCACCAGGTTGCCGCGCCCCGAGCCGCCGTCGCGGTACAGGAACAGCAGGCCGCCGTCGGGCAGGCGGAAGAATTCCGGGTACGAGACCGATTTTTCGTCACGCCCGACCATCGCCGCGTCACGCAATTCCAGGCTGCCCGGCGCCACGCCCCGGGCATAGTGCAGGCCGTTGTTGTGGTGGTCCCAGGCCATGTGCAGCACGCCGGCGCCGTCGACCATGATGCTGATTGCATTGTGGGCGTCCTTCAGACTGCCGCGATACGTCGTCTGACGAACCTCCCACGCATCGCTGCCCAGCCTGCGCTTGCCCAGCACGACATGGCCGGCCGCATCGTAATACGCGATGTACTGATAAACGCCATCGCTCACCAGCGCATTCTTGCGGAACACCGCCACGTTGACCGAATTGCCGGCCCAGCCCTGCCCGACTTCGCTGAAGGTGACGCCGGAAGGCGCCACGCTCGCGCAGCCGCTCAGGACCAGGGCCGTCAGTGCAAGATAAGCCCCCCGCATCACAGCTTGCCGCGGATGCCGATCTTGATCGTGCGTCCGTCGTACTTTGCATAGTCCATGCGGGTGCGCTTGCCGGTGCCGTACTGGCCGCTCGCATCCTCGAAGTAATCGTAGGCCAGCGTGTTGGTCAGGTTCAGGGCATCGAGGCGCAGTTCCAGGTTCTCGGTCAGCTTGTAGCTGATCGTGCCGTCCAGGTAGCCGCGCGCGCCGCGCCAGCGAATCAGGTCGTCGCCGTTGTTCTTCGGATTGTCGCCATGCAGCGACTTGTCCTTGTAGTTGTACGAGAGGCGCATCGCCAGCGGTCCGCGCTCGTAGTAAGTCGTGAGGCTGTATGCGTACTTCGGCACCGAGTTGACGGCGATCTCCTTGCCCGCATTGGTGATCCACTTCATGCTGTTGAAGGGATCGATGTGGGTGTAGCTGGCCAGCGCGCCGAAGCCCTTGAACGGATCGGGCAGGAAGGTGAAGTCCTGCTGGTAGGACAGCTCGTAGCCCTTCAACGTCTGCTGGCCGGCGTTGGTATAGGTGCGCAGCGTCATCGGCAGGTTGGGGTCGACACGGCCGTTGGCGTCCTGGAAGATCGCGCCGAGCGCGGTGTCCGGCAGGCCGAGGGCGCCGAAGGTGGTCTGGGTCGTGGTCGACACGGTGGCGTCGGTCAGCTCTTTGCGGAACAGCGCCGCCGACAGCAGGCTGCCCGGCTTGAAGTACCACTCCAGGCTCGAATCCAGGTTCTTCGACTGTTGCGGCTTCAGGTTCGGGTTGCCCGAGGTCGCGGTATTGTCGAACATGTTCGGAATGACCGTCTGGGCCGCGATGATCGACAGCGAGGCGCGGCTGATGGTCTTGCCGTACGAAGCGCGCCAGATCAGGGTGTCGGTCAGGTCGTATGCCGCGCTGACGGCCGGCAGCAGGTTTTTATATTTGCCCTTGGCGTGGTTCGGCTCGTAGATGGCGCCGTTCTTCTGGAAGTTGTCGATATCGAGCTCGGTCTGCGACCAGCGCACGCCGGCATTGATGCGCAGTTCGCGCGCCAGCACCTCGCCCTTGAAGTCGGACTGGACGAAGCCGGTCGACACCTTTTCGGCGGCCGTGAAACTCTGCGCCGGGGTGAAGGCGTCGCCGGTGTTGTAGGCCAGCGGATCGTAGGTACCGAAGGCATAGCCGCGCGTAAAAGTGCCGAACTGGTGCGGCCAGCCGGCGCCCATGTCGAGGTTCGAGATCGGCAGCGTCGACACCATGTTGTTGCGCACGCTGGCATCGCCCAGCGCCACCATCTTCGCCTTCATGGCGGCGGTGCCGTTGCGCTTTTCGACGCCCTTGCTGGTGTCGACGTAAACCAGGCCGGTCTTCAGGTGCCCGGTCCAGCCGGCGAACAGATCGTAGTCGTAGTCCAGCACCAGGCGCGCCTGGCGGCCTTTATCCGTTTCGCGGGTCCAGCCGGTGGTGACGTCGAAGCCGTTGAAGTTGGCCGGGTTGGTGTAGTCGATATTCGAGGACATCGACGGGTACACGTGGTCGGAACCGTAGTCGATGGTGGAATCGACGCCGAAGATCTGGCCGGACAAGGTATCCGAATAGCTGGTCGCATCGCTGTTGTTGGCGCTCAGCTGGCCGGTGACCACCATGCCGGGACGTGCGGCCCAGCGTCCGTTCAGCGCCAGGTAGCCGAACTTGGTCTTGTCCTCGCCATAGGTCACGCCGCTGCTGTACGAGGTGTTGCCGAAGGTGCCGGTGAGGAGGTTCGAGCCCGGATCGATGTGCACGTCGAGCGGCACCAGGCCGTTGTGACCGGTCTGGCCGGCCGGCGCGTTGCGGTTGGTGGTCTTGCTGTTGCGGATCAGGATGCCGTAATACAGCTCGTCGCGGCTGTTCTTCAGCTGCGAGGCCAGGCCGTCCAGGCTCAGGTTCAAATTGCCTTCCTTGAACTGCAGCGAGGACACCAGTCCGTCGCGCTCGCGCCGGTTCTGCGACCCATAAAAGCGGTAGATGCGCGGCAGCAGGGCATTGTCGATCTGGTCGCGGGTATAGCCGGACAGATTGGCGCGCGGGTCGTCGTAGTCGAGGGTGTAGGCGAAGTTGCCCATCACCGGCGTCATGCTGCCATTGCGCGAGCTGTTGTAGCCGCCGGTGGCTTCGAAGCCGGAGCGGTTGTTGACCGCCTTGGAGTGGGCCACGCCGGCCAGGAAGCCCCACGAGCCCCAGGTATTCGAGTACAGCGCAAAGCCGGCCGGATCGGCCTTTTCGGAACTGGTGTTGTAGGCACCGGTCACCGCATAGCGCAGGGTGCGTTTCGGGCTGTCGAACGGACGCGGGGTCTGCAGGTCGACCACGCCGCCCATGCCGCCTTCGCTGAGTTCCGCCAGCGGGGATTTATAAAAATCGACGCGGCCGAACAGTTCGGACGCGAACACGTCGTAGTTGAAGCCGCGCGCGGCGCTGCCGATGGTGCTGGTGGAGGTGGTGTTGACCGGCGCGCCGTTCAGGGTGGTGACCGAATATTCGGTGGGCAGGCCGCGGATCGAGATGCGCTGGCCTTCGCCCGAGCTGTCGTCGCGGTTCAGGATCACGCCCGGCACCCGCTGCAGCGATTCGGCCACGTTCGATTCCGGGAACTTGCCGATGTCCTCGGCCACGATCGAATCGCGTACGCCGATCGCCTGCTGCTTCAGGTTCAGCGCTTTTTGCAGGCTGGAGCGGAAGCCGGAGATGACCACGGTGTTCGAGACGGCGGCGCTGCTGGCGGTATCGCCGGTGGCGACCGGGTTGCCGGCGCCGTCCTGCGGCGCAGCTTCGGGGGTGTTGGCAGCAGCGTCGGCGGGGTTGGCGGCGGCGGTGCCGATTTGCGGCGCGGCGGGCTGGGTTTCCTGCGCCAGCGCGTCATGACCGTATGCGGCGGCCAGGGCCAGCGGCAGCACCGTGGCCAGGATCTTCTTTCTCATGTTGTCTCCTCTGCGGGCCTCGATGTGCCTGCTTGTTATGGGGGAATGAAGCATGTGAAGCCAAGCTGGACCACGTGGATATCGAATTGTGTTCAGCCGTATGGTTACGTTACCACTTCATGAGTATTGACTCAACAACATGAGTTTCGCTATCGTGCTGCAGCCTAAGCCACTGATTTTTATGAACAATGCACGCTTTCTTCCGAAAAGGTTGTGGTATCGTAACCACAATTCGATAAGGGAACGTCGTGCAGCTGCCCGGATCGGGTGGAATCGACGCAAATACTCACCAGGATGATCGTTTTTCCAGACCCATGCGCAAATCCAGCAAACTGAGCGAAGTGGCGCGGCTGGCCGGCGTCTCGCCGATCACGGCCTCGCGCGCCATCCGCGGCACCGGTTACGTGTCGAACGACGCGCGCGAGCGCATCATGGCCGCTGCCGCCCAGCTGAACTACACGCCGGACATGCTGGCGCGCCGCATGCGCGGCGACAAGAGCAAGTTGATCGGCGTCTTCCTCAACAACTACGGCCCGGTGGTGCTGCACGAACTGGTGCGCCACATCGGCGAGCAGGCGAGAAAGCTCGATTACGACCTGCTGCTGTTCAATGCCGACCGCTTCGACAGCCCCGAACGCATGACCACCTGCGGCACGCTGGCCAAATTGTGCGACGGCCTGCTGCTGGTGATGCCGACCGCCGGCGACGGCTTCCTCGAACTGGCCGAGCGCCAGCAGCTGTCCTGCGCGCTGGTCTGCTTCGATGCCCAGCAACTGGCGCTGCCGACGCTGGTGCTGGAAAACCGCGCCGGCGCGCGCGCCGCGGTCGAACACCTGCTCGGCCTCGGCCACCGCCGCATCGGCTTCATCGCCGGGTCCTCGCGCACCGGCCAGAGCCTGGAGCGCGAACACGGCTACGCCGATGCGCTGGCCGCCGCCGGCATTCCCTTCGATCCGGCGCTGGTGCTGGAGGGCGGCTTCAACCAGCCGGGCGGCTTTGCGGCGGCCGGACGCCTGCTCGACCTGGCGCAGCCACCCAGCGCCATCTTCGCCGCCAACGACGAAATGGCCTTCGGCGCCATCGACGCCATCGCCAGCCGCGGCCTGAAAGTGCCGGCCGACGTGTCGGTGGTCGGCTTCGACGACATCCCGACGGCGAGCTACGTGTTCCCGCGCCTGACCAGCATGCGCCCGCCCTACGAGGCGCTGGCGGCGCGCGCGGTGCGCGAAGTGGTCGACCTGATCGAAGGCGGGGTGCCGGCTGCTTCTCGCATTCCCTTCGCCACCGAGCTGGTGGTGCGCGATTCGACCGGGCCGGTATCGACGCCTGCATCCGCTGCCGCTGCTGCGCCATCAGGCAGCTGACACGCACGATGGCGACGCAGGCGCGCTTACGGGCCGGCACCCTCCACTACAGCCTGTGGGGCCTGCTGGCGGTGATCGGCTGGCTGCTGGTGGGGGAGCTCGGCATCGCCGTGCGCGACCGCTGGGCCCAGCCGATCGGCCTGGTCGTGCTGCGCAACGTCGGCGCCTCGGACACCAGCATCGCGCTGCTGCTGTCGACCGTCCCCGCCGTCATCAGCCTGCTGCTGGTGCCGGCCATCGGCCTGCGCTCGGACCGCTGCCGCAGCCCGTGGGGCCGGCGCCGCCCCTATTTATTAGTCAGCGCGCCGCTGGGCGCCGTCGCGATGCTGTGCGTGGCCGCCGCGCCGACGCTGGCCGCCGCCAGCCACGCGCTGCTGGGGGCCTGGTCGCCTGGCGTGCGCGCGCTCGACCTCGGATTCTTCTGCCTGTTCTGGACCGTCTTCGAAGCCGCCGCCATGACCACCGTCGCCCTGTTCAACGGCCTGGTCAACGACGTCATGCCGCATGGCCTGCTGGGCCGCCTGTATGCGGTGCTGCGCATCGTCGGCCTGGGCGTGGCGATCTTCTTCAACATGTCATTGTTCGCGCTGGCGGACACCTGGCTGTTCGAACTGCTGCTCACCATCGCGCTGGTGTTCGGGCTGTCGATTCCGCTGATGTGTTTGATGGTGCGCGAGGGCGCGTATCCGACACCGGCGCCGATGCCCGAGGCGGCGGCACGCAGCCCCGACGTGTCGGCGCGCACCCTGCTGCTGCAGTGCTGCACCCAGCGCCGCTACCTGTGGGCCTTCGGCGCCTTCATGCTGGCCGCCGTCACCTTCAGCCCTTTCAACACCTTTTCGCAAAACTATGCGCTCGGCCTGGGCCTGGCCAAGGCCGAACTGGGCACGCTCACCGCCACCGGCTACGCCATCTCGATCGGCAGCGCGTTCGGCATCGGCTGGCTGGCCGACCGTTTCGGTTCGGTGCGGGTGGCCGCCACGATGATGGCGCTGTACAGCCTGATCGCGCTGGGCGGCTGCCTGCTGGTGCGGGACGGCGCCGCCTTCCGCGCCTTTTACCTGGCGCACGTGGTGGTGTCGGGGGCCTACTTCACGGCGGCCGCCGCGATGCCGATGGACGTGTTCCCGCGCGCAGAATTCGTGCGCTATAACGCGAGCAAGGACATCATGGTCGCGCTGGCCAACATCCTGGTCGGCACCAGCCTCGGGCCGCTGCTCGATTGGTCCGGCCACGACTACCGCCTGACGCTGGCCAGCGCCGCGCTGTTCTCGCTGCTGTGCCTGGGCTGCCTGGGACGTTTATCGGGACGCGCCCCCGCAACCAGGCCGGCGCCGGCCTGCACCCTGCCCTGACGGCGCGCCCGGCGAGGTCGACCCGTCAGGCGCAGCCGTCCACCAGCAGGATACCCACGCTGTTCCAGGACACCGCCACCAGCGACAGCGCCGCGAACAGGAAGGCCGTCCACTGCCACAAGCCGGTGCGACTTGGTTGCGCCAGCACGCCGCGTCCGCGCCACACCAGCCATGCCAGCACGGCCAGCGCCACCACGGTGGCGATGCCCATCGCCGTGCGGTCCGGTCCACCGGGACGCATCCCCGCCGGCGTGCACTGGGCCGCCGCCAGGCCGTAGCAGAAGATGAAGTGCAGCAGCCATACCAGCAGCGGCAGGATGGCGCGCAGCATACGGCGGAAGAAGTGTTCGTTGGCGCGGTTCACGTTCATATTCCTGTTCACGCTCACTCCATCAGCAGCGGCACCAGCCGCACCGTCGACAGCCAGGCGATGCCCTGCAGCGTCGTGTAGTGCCAGACCAGGGCGATGTTGTCGAGGGTGGCGCGGCTGCGCGCCGTCAGGTGGCCGTGCCAGCCGCGCAGCGCCAGATAGGGTCCTAAAATCATCAACAGCACGATGTGCAGGCCCTGGTAGGACGCCAGGGCCGCCACCGCCGCGGCCCAGGCACTTTCGCTTGGCGCCAGGTCGGCGCTGCGCAGGCCGTACAGGTCGACACCGAACGAGGCCATCGCGCACACCAGCGCCGCCAGTGCCAGCCAGGGCATGCGCCGCCGGCCGAGCGCGCGCGTGGCCAGCCATATCAGGATGGAGCCGGCCACCAGCAGGGCCGCCGACAGCCAGGCCAGCTGCACCGGCGGTAGCGCACTGCCCGGCGGCGGGCAGACCTGCAGGCGCATCGATATGTGCAGGTAGGCGAAGGCGAACGAGGCGAAGATGCTGGCGTCGACCACCAGCATGATGATGGTGGCCCACCACGAGTGCGAAGCGGTGCCCGTGGCGCCGACCGGCAGCACGATGCCGCCGCCGACGTCGACTTCACGCTGCGGCACGCCGCGGTCGGATTGCCACAGCCAGGCGATCGTGCCCAGCACGGCCGTGATGCCGCAGATCGTGGCCAGCAGGTTCAGCTTCATGGTCAGCAGCAGGAAGAAGCCGGCGGTACCGGCCGCGGCCAGCAGCGGCAGCCAGCTGTCGCCCGGCAGTACCAGCAGATAGCGCGGTTCGGCGCCGACCGGGCTGGTGGCGATGGTCTCGCGATTTCCGGTGGCGGTCTGCGGCAGGTAATGGCGGCCCTCGTCGACTTCCTGGGTCAGGGTCGGCTGGTCCCACAGCGGATTCGAAGACCTCACGCGCGGGATGCTGCGGTTGCCGTAATCCTCGGAAGTCAGCCACTCCAGCGTGGACGCATTCCACGGATTGCCGACGGTTTGCTCGCGGCGCCGCAAGGTGCGCACGGTGTCGATCGTGAACAGCACCACCCCGGCTGCGAATACGAAGGCGCCCACGGTCGACAGCATGTTCAAGCCGTTCCAGCCGAGGTCCGGTGCATAGGTGTAGACGCGGCGCGGCATGCCCAGCAGGCCGGTGATGTGCATCGGGAAGAAGGCCAGATTGAAGCCGCCGAACATCAGCCAGAATACCCAGCGCGCCCAGCGTTCGGACAGACGGTTGCCGTTGATGAGCGGGATCCAGTAATACATGGCCGCGAACACCGGGAACACCATCCCGCCGATCAGCACGTAGTGGAAGTGGGCGACGATGAAATAGGTGTCGTGCACCTGCCAGTCGAAGGGGATCACCGCCACCATCACGCCGGTCAGGCCGCCCAGCACGAAGATGAACATGAAGCCGAGCAGGAACAGGGTCGGCGCGCCGCGTTGCACCTTGCCCTTCCACAGCGTGCAGATCCAGGCGAACACCTGGATCGCGGTCGGCACCGCCACCGCCATGCTGGCCGCCGACACGAAACTCATCTCGAGCACACCGAGGCCGGCGGTGAACATGTGGTGCGCCCACAGCCCGAAGCTGAACACGCCGACGCCGACCAGTGCCGCGATCACGGCGCGCCGTCCGACCAGTCCCGTGCCGGCGATGGTCGGGATCATGGTCGACACCATGCCGGCCGCCGGCAGGAAGATGATGTAGACCTCGGGATGGCCGAAGAACCAGAACAGGTGCTGCCACAGCAGCGGGTCGCCGCCGCGCTCGGCCACGAAGAACGGCCAGTCGAAGGCGCGTTCCAGTTCCAGCAGCGCGGTGCCGGCGATCACCGCCGGGAAGGCGAACACGATCATCACCGCCACCACCAGCATGGCCCAGGCATATACCGGCATGCGGCCCAGCGTCATGCCGGGCGCGCGCGTAAACAGGATGCCGATGATCAGTTCGATGGCGCCGGCGATCGCCGAGATTTCGATGAAGCCGATCCCCAGCAGCCAGAAGTCGGCATTCAGGCCGGGCGAATATTTGGTGCCGGTGAGCGGCGGGTACATGAACCAGCCGCCGTCCGGCGCCAGGCCGAAAAACAGGGTGCAGAAAAAGGCCAGGCCGCCGATCGCATAGGCCCAGTAGGCATAGGCGGACAGGCGCGGGAAAGGCAGGTCGCGCGCGCCCAGCATATTCGGTAACAGGTACACCGCGATTGCTTCCACCACCGGAATCGCGAACAGGAACATCATCACCGTGCCGTGCATGGTGAACACTTGGTTGTAGGTACCGGCGCTGAGGAAGCCGTTGTCGGGCACCGCCAGCTGGGTGCGGATCAACAGGCCGAGGATCCCGGCCAGCACGAAGAACAGCAGTGCGGTGCCGATGTAGAGCAGGCCGATGCTGGTGTTGTTCACGCTTGATAAAAAGCGCCAGCCGCGCGGGGTGCGCCAGACGTCTTCCAGGCGTTCGAGTTCGCCCGCGGGACGCGGTGCGGGATTGGGTAACGGGGTCGGCTGGTTCATTTCAAGGCTTCGAGATAGGCGGCCAGCGCGCGCAGCGATACGGCGTCGAGGCCGGGCGCCGCCGGCATCAGCACGCCCGGCTTGGCGCGCTGCGGATCGGCGATCCAGCCGGCCAGCGTGTCCTGGTGCTTATTGGCGTGGATAGGCAGGGTGCCGGCGCCGATGTAAGCGCGGCTGCCGACGTGGGTCAGGTCGGGGCCCAGGTTATTCAGTTCGGCGACGCCGCGAATCGTGTGGCAGGCCTGGCATTTCTGGTCGAAAAAGGCGGCACGGCCGCGCTGCAGGAAGGCGTCCGCAGGTTGCACCGCCGGCCGGGCCTGGGCCGCCAGCCAGGCGTCGAATTCGGCCTGCGGATGCGCGATTACGTGCAGCGCCATGCGCGCATGCTGGATGCCGCAGTACTCGGCGCACTGGCCGCGGTAGGTGCCCGGCTTGTCGGCGCGCAGGGTCAGGCCGGTGACGCGGCCGGGAATCATGTCGCGCTTGCCGGCCAGCGCCGGGATCCACAGGCTGTGGATGACGTCGGCCGCGTTCAGGCCGAGGTAGACGTTTTGCCCGACCGGGATGTGGATCTCGTTGGCGGCGACGACTTCGCGGCCGCTGGCCGGATCGCGGTAGCGCACTTCCCACCACCACATCTTGCCGGTGACGGAAATCGCCAGCGCGCCGTTCGAAGTCTGCGGGCGCAACTGGGCGCTGCGCCAGGTACTCCAGCCCAGCAGGATGCTCAGCACGATCACTGGAAACGCCACGCCGGCGCCGGCGATCCACACTGCCGGCCGCAGCGGGCGCGCGTGGTGGCGCAGGCTGAGCGCCAGCAGCAGCATCACGGCCGCGAAGATCAGGGTGCCGGCGATGGTCATGCCCCAGGCCAGCTCGCCGATCACGGCGGCGTCGCTGCCGCCATGGTGCAAAACAGATTGCAATTGCGACAGCGGCGCCTCCGCCGCACTATCCTGCCCCGCCCTCACCGCAGCGTGTACAGATAAGCGGCCATGTGGCGCGCCTCCTGCTCCGTCAGGCCCATCGACGGCATCCGGGTGCCGGGTTTCAGCGCGGGCGGATTCAGCAGCCACGCCACCATGCGGTCGGGCTGGTTGGGGATGCCGCCGGCGATATAGCTCAGGCGCCCGACCTTTTCCAGCGAGGGCCCGGCGTCGCCGTTGGGGCCGGGCACCTCGGGAATCTTGTGGCAGGTGGTGCACTGGTACTGCGTCATCAGGCGCTTGCCGGTGTCGGCATCGCCGCCGCGCACGTGGCGGGTGTCGGTCTGCCCGCCGCTGCAGCCGCTCACGCCGCCGGCCAGCAGAAAGGCCGCGGTCAGCGCAAGCGCGGCATGGGGCCGGAACGGGAGACGGATAGTGAGGCTGGGCACGGTTGAATTCACAATGTTGCAATGACTTCTATAATACAGGAGCGATATTTTTCTTTTAACACGATACGCCAATGCCCCAGGCCCAGACCCGTTTGATCGTCAAGACCGCCGTGCTGACCCTGCTCGCCGCGGGCGGCCTGAGCGCGGCCGCGGGCCTGATCGTCTGGCGCGCCGGCTGGTACAACATCGGCGCCACTGCGTCCCACCTCGGCATCGTCTACAAGGGCCTGGAACAGGCGATGCGCTACTCGGTGCGCCATCATGCGCGCAACGTGCCGGTGCCAGCGCTGGGCGAGGCCGAGGTGCTGCGCGGCGCCGCGGTCTACCGCGACAACTGCGCGCAATGCCACGGCGGTCCCGGCACTGCCCCTGGCACCCATGCCCTGAGCATGCAGCCGGTGCCCGGGCCGCTGGTCGATGCCGCCATGCGCTGGCAATCGCGCGAGCTGTACTGGATCACGCGCCACGGCGTCAAGATGAGCGGCATGCCGGCCTGGGAATTTCACCTGAGCGAAGCCGACACCTGGGCGGCGGTCGCCTTCATCAACCGGATGCCGGCGATGACGGTGCGCGATTACAAGACGCTGACCGCGATGACGCCCGCGCAAGGACAGGCACAAGCACAAGACCAGGCACAAGCGGAAGGAGACGCACGATGAAGGCGCCACGCACCCTCGGCGCGGCCCTGGTAGCAGCAGCGGCCTGCCTGCTGGCCGGCTGCGGCGGCACCAAGCCGCCTCCCGGCGTGGTCGGCGATCCGGACCTCGGCAAGCTGGCGCTGACCCAGTACGCCTGCCATTCCTGCCACACCATCCCGGGCGTGGTCGGTTCCGACACCTTTGTCGGCCGCCCGCTCGACGGCCTGGCCAAGCGGCCTTTTATTGCCGGTAACCTGCTGAATAACCAGCCCAACCTGATGCACTGGATCCGCGACCCGCAGGCAATCGATCCGATCACGGCGATGCCGAACGTGGGCGTGAGCGAAAAGGATGCGCGCAATATCAGCGCCTATCTGCTGACGCTGGACTGAGCGGCTAACAAAACTCGATGGCTGCATTGCATAAAACGCAGAAACCCGTGAACGCCATACGCTGGCGGCACGGGTCAGGAAGCAATAAAGCAGCGGCAGTACCGGGACCAAGTCCGGTACTGCCCTGCCCTACCCCTTATTTACGAGCTTAAACTTATTTGCCCGAGGTAGTGCCCGACTTGGCCGAAGCCATCTGCTGGGCTGCCTTCAGGTGCTGCTCGACCACCGGCATGTGCTGGTCGGCCAGGGCTTTCACGTCCGGATCCTTGATTTTCTTGGCATCGCTCATCAGCTTGGCGTGGGTGTCCTTGTGGTCCTTCACGCCGGCGCCGGCCATGTAGGCCTTGTCGAAGTCGGCACCGCTCATTTTTTCCAGCTTGGCCGACATGGCCTTGTGCTTGGAATCCAGCTCGGTCGGCAGGGTCACGCCGCGGGCCTGGGCCAGGGCCTGCACCTTGGCCAGGGCTGCGCCGTGGTCGTCGATCATCTGCTGGCCGAAGGCTTTCACTTCGGGGCTCTGGGCCTTGCTCACGGCCAGCTTGCCGCTTTCGACTTCGGCCATGTCGGCCATCGCCATGTCTTTCACGGCTTTCTGGTCGGCCGCGCTCAGCTTGGCACCGGCAGCGGCGCCGCCGGCAGCGGTCTGGCCGGCGGCAGCGCTGGAACCGCTCTGCACGGCGCCGTTGTTGACGCTACCGGCGCTGTGGTTCATGCCAGCGGCGGTATTGCGCGATTCCATGCCGGTGCTGTTGGTGTTGTCCATCGCGCCATCCTTGGTGACCTTGCCGGCCTGGTTCGGATTGGTGCTGGAAGTGGCGGTCTGGGCCTGGACGCCGAAAGCGCTGAACATGGCGGCAACTGCCGACACAGCCAGCAGCCCTTTCAAGGTTTTGTTCTTTTGCATGTTGACTCTCCTGATTCTATAGGTATGAAAGTTGGCGTTTGGCGGCAATGCCGCGCGCAAGCACGTGTTCAAATGACAACGGCCATGGCAGAGTGTAGTGCGCCATGATTCTGCACAGCGCACGTTAGCCGGTAGGCAACTTTTGATATGCGATAAATGTGTTTGGCGTAAAAAAAGCGGCCTCGAGGGCGGCCTGGGGATGCCGGAAAACCGGACTCAGCGGAAGCTGAGCGCCGCGGTCAGGTCGCCCGGCCCACGGGCGCCGCGCGCCGCGAAAGCGGCATCGCGCGCTGCCAGACTGTCCAGCAGCGGCAGGCCGTGCAGGCGCGTGATGAAACGCATGATCGACGTCGTGTCGTAGAAATTGTGGTCGACCGCGCCCTTCTTCGCATACGGCGACACCACGATCGCCGGGATGCGCGAGCCCGGTCCCCAGCGGTCGCCCTTTGGCGGCGCCACGTGGTCCCACCAGCCGCCGTTTTCGTCGAAGGTGATCACCACCACCATGTCCTTCCACTGCGGCGACTTTTTCAGGTGCTCGATCACGTTGGCGACGTGGGCATCGCCCGACTCGATGTCGGAATAGCCGGCGTGCAGGTTGAGGTTGCCCTGCGGCTTGTAGAAGGTCACGGCCGGCAGCTTGCCGGCGATGGCGTCGGCGATGAACCGGTTCGAGATCGGGCTGTCGCCCAGGCCGCCGTCACGCAGGTGCTCGGCACGCGCCGGGGTGCCCGGCGCAAACTGCTTGAAGTAATTGAAGGGCTGGTGGTGGTACTGGAAGTTCGGGCGCGACCCTTCGCCGCGGCCATCCAGCGCCGCCTGGAAGCCGCCGCCGTACCAGGCCCAGCCGATGTTCTGGCGCGACAGCAGGTCGCCGATGGTGTCATAGGATTGCGGCGGCAGCACCGACGGGTCTTGCGGATCGGCGCTGGTCGCATCGCCGCCCGGTGCCGGATGCACCCAGCTCGGCTGGTAGGGTGGCGCCATGGTATTCACCGCGTAGCCGTCCGGCGTGATGGCGCCGTTGTTGACGAATTTCGGCTTGCCTTCCAGCGCGGATGTCGGCGAATCCGGCGCCAGCGCCAGGCGCACGCCCTGCGGGCCGTCGTCCAGCACTGCGATCTTGCGCTTGGCCGGGGTGTCCCTGGCATTGAAGTATTCCGGCACGCGGCCGCTGATCAGGAACTGGTGGTTCAGGTAAGAGCCGCCGAACGCCGCCATGAAGAAGTTGTCGCACAGCGTGTACTCGCTGGCGATCTGCCACAGGCCCAGGTTCTTGCGGGTTTCGCCGTAATGGCCCATCACCAGCGCGCCGCTGTCGCCGTAGGCCACGAAGCCGTCGTTCTTGCCGCCGTTGATCTGCATCTGGTTGTGATAGAAGGCGTGCACCAGGTCGCGCGTGATCAAGCCTTCCGGCAGCGGCTTGCCGGCGCCGTCCGTCAAGCTGAACGGCGCGTTCGGCAGGTGCTGGATGTCGTCTTCCTTGATCAGGTAATCCTTGCCGCCGATGTTCTGGCGCGCCGGCACCATGCCGCCCCAGATCTTCGGCAGCTCCGCCAGCACCGAACCGTCGCGGTCCTTCTGCAGCGTGGCCGCTGCCGGCACGGCGGACAGCGGCTGGGCCAGGCCCGGGAAGCCGGCGAACAGATTGTTGAAGCTGCGGTTTTCCAGATAGATCACGACCACGTTCTTGACGTGCGCCTTGAGCTTGGCGTCCAGCGAGCCCGCTGCCGGCTTGCGTGCCTTGGCGACCGGTGCGGCGGCTTGGGTGGCCGGCAGCTGGGTGCTCAGGCCGACCGCGGCGGCGGCCTGGAAGATGCGGCGGCGCGCCGGGCTGGCGGGCTGGCCGGCCTGCCCGGTCTGGTTGAGCGGGTCTTGTTCGTGATCTTGCACGGAATGGCTCCTGAAGACGGCGGCGCGGGGCCGCAAAGGAAGGATTATCGGCGCTTTTTGCTGTAAGGAACAAGTACAAGCGGCAGGCGATTGTCGGGCGTTGCCAATCCGGCATGCATTCCGGTTCGGCCCTTTACTTCCATTTACCTGCTCCTTACATCGATTAACAGGATGGCGGGCCAGAATGCCAGTATGGAAAAGGAGCTCACATGACAAGCCTCACGCATCGCAAGGCCGCCACTAAAGTTGCCACCTCGGTTGCCAGTTCAGTTGCAACTGAGGTTGCCACCCTGGTGACCGCCCTCGCCGCCGTATTCGCCTGCACGCTGCCGGCACGGGCCGCCGAATCGATCCCCGCCCCCCCCCCCGCGCCGGCCACGGCATCGACCGTCACCAGCAGCCTCCCGCTACCCCAGGCCGAAGTCGAAAAGCTGCTCGCCGCCTACGCCCTGATCAAGCAGAACTACGTCGGCCAGTCCGACGATAAAAAACTGTTCGACGGCGCCATTGCCGGCATGCTGGCCTCGCTCGACGCCCATTCCCAATACATGAGCAACGACGACATGCGCGACCTCGACCGCGAGAATTCGGGCGAATACGTCGGCGTCGGCATCGAGGTCGAACTCGACCGCGACCATATGCGCGTGGTTGCGGCCAGCGACGGCAGTCCTGCCGCACGCGCCGGCATCCGCGCCGGCGACGTCATCGCTTCGATCGACGGTACCTCCCTTGCCGGCCTGTCCAACAGCGAGGTGGCGCGGCGCATGCGCGGTGCGCCGGGCAGCGTGGTGACGGTGAGCCTGATGCCGGGTTCGGCCGGGGGCGGCAAGGCGCGCACGCTGCGTCTCACGCGTGCAGCGCTGCACAACGCCACCGTGGCCACGCGCATGGCGGCGCCCGGACTGGCCTGGATCCGTGTTGCCGAATTCGGCGGCGCCACCGGGGCCGACCTGGCGGCGGCGCTCAAGAAGCTGGACGGGAATGGAACGGCGCAGACGCCGCCGCGTGGCCTGATCCTCGACCTGCGCAACGATCCGGGTGGCCTGGTACCGGCCGCCGTCAGTGTCGCCGGTGCCTTCCTGGCGCCCGGCACCGTGGTGTTCAGCGCGCGCGGCAACGCGCCCGGCGCCAACGCCACCGTCACCGTCGACCAGCGCTACTACCAGGAAGCGGGCCAGGCTGACGTGCTGGCCGGCCTGCCCGCCTGGACCCGCACCGTGCCGCTGACGGTGCTGGTCAACGGCGCCTCGGCCTCGGCCGCGGAACTGGTCGCCGGCGCGCTTCAGGACAATCGCCGCGCCACCGTGGTCGGCACCCGCACCTTCGGCAAAGGCTCGATCCAGTCGGTGATCCCGCTGGGCGCGGACGACGGCATCAAGTTTACGGTGGCGCGTTACTTCACGCCGGGCGGCCACGAGATCCAGGCGCATGGCGTCACGCCCGACGTGGTGGTGACGCCGGCCGCCGCCGCGGACGACGGCATGATGCTGCGCGAAGCCGATCTGGCGAATCACCTGCCGCCGGCGGATGCAGCGGCGACGGCATCCGTTGCGGGTTCGGGTTCGGCTACGGCATCGGCCGCGGACAAGCGCGATCCGGACAAGCGTGACCCAGTGGAGAGCACACGCATGTTCGGCACGCGCGACGACAAGGCCCTGCAGGCGGCGGTCGCGCTGCTGGCGCCGGGACAGGCGCCCGCGCCGTCGCTGGCCGGCCTGCTGCACAAATGGACGGCGGAACTGAGGCCAGGCAGCACCAGCGGGGCCGGCGCACCCTGAGGTCACGCAAACGTCACCGCCGCGTCAAACGGATGTCACATTCGGCCCGCAGAATGTGTCCTGTCTTCGCAAGCGGACACGGCGGCACGGCCGCCCTACCGGCGTCGGCGGTAGGAAAAGATACCGGCACCATATTTATGGGTGTCTTGTGGCAGGATAGTAGTCTCAACCCAGGAGACCACCTTGAACCCCAGCCTCAAGACCCTGCTCGACCAACTGGCCGCCTTCGGCGATGCCCATGACGGCGCCCCCGCCAACCGCGCCACCCGCATGCTCAACATCACGCCGGACACCGGTGCCTTCCTGGCGCTGCTGGTAAAAGCCACGCAAGCGCGCCGCATCCTCGAAATCGGCACCTCGAACGGTTATTCGACGCTGTGGCTGGCCGATGCCGCCGCCGGCATCGGCGGTGCCGTCACCACGGTGGAGATGGCACCGGCCAAGATCGCACTGGCGCGCGCCAACTTCGCACGCGCCGGACTGGCCGAACGCATCACCCAACGCGAAGGCGATGCCGGTGCGCTGCTGGCGCAGCTGGAGGACGAAAGCGTCGACCTGCTGTTCCTCGATTCGCAGCGCAGCGCTTATATGGCCTGGTGGCCCGACCTGAAACGGGTGCTGCGGGCGGGCGGCCTGCTGGTGGTCGACAACGCCACCTCGCACGCGCACGAGATGGCCGATTTCACGGCGCAGGTAGAGGCCGATGCCGCCTTCACGACCAGCCTGGTGCCGGTCGGGAAAGGCGAGTTTTTGGCCGTGAAAGCTTAGAGCGCCCGCTTGAAAATCAGACTGGCGTTCACACCGCCAAAACCGAAACCGTTCGACATGGCGTAATCGGTCGCGATGGTGCGCGCCGTGCCGGTGACGATGTCGACACCCGCCGCCGCCGGATCCGGCTGGTCCAGGTTCAGGGTCGGCGGCGCCAGCTGGTCGCGCAGCGCCAGGATGGTGAAGATGGCTTCCACGCCGCCGGCCGCGCCGAGCAAATGGCCGGTCGAGGATTTGGTGGCCGATACCGCCGGACCGCTGCCCGTCCCGAAAATCGCCTTCAGGGCGGCCAGTTCGCTGGCGTCGCCCGCCGGGGTGGACGTCGCATGCGCATTCACGTGCCCGATCGATGCCGGATCGATGCCGGCCTGGCGGATGGCCAGCTGCATGGCGCGGCGTCCGCCGTTGCCGTCGTCGGGCGGTGAGGTCATGTGATAGGCGTCGCCGCTGGTGCCGTAGCCGATCAGCTCCGCCAGCGGGGTCGCACCGCGCTGCAGGGCGTGCTCCAGTTCTTCGATCACCAGCATACCGGCGCCCTCGCCCATCACGAAGCCGTCGCGTGCAAGGTCGAAGGGACGCGAGGCCTGCGTGGGGTGCTCGTTGAAGCCGGTGGACATGGCCCGTGCCGCGGCAAAGGCGCCCAGGCTGACGCGGTCGATGCAGGCTTCGGCGCCGCCGCACACGGCGACGTCGGCCTCGCCGCTGCGGATCAGGCGCGCGGCATCGCCGATGGCCTGGGCGCTGGCCGCGCAGGCCGTCACCGGTGCGCCCAGCGGGCCGCGGAAACCGTGGCGGATCGAGATGTGGCCAGCCGCCATATTCGCCAGGAAGCCCGGCACGGTGAACGGCGACAGCCGGCGCGGCCCGCGCCCGTCGGTGGTGCGCACGGCATCGACGATGGTGCCGAAGCCGCCGACACCGGAACCAACGATGGTGGCGGTGCGTTCGCGCGCGTCGTCGCTGTCCGGCTGCCAGCCGGCCTGCGCCAGGGCTTCGCGCGCCGCCGCCAGGGCGAACAGGCTGAAGCGGTCCATCTTCTTCTGGTCCTTGGCTTCCGCGGCGAGGGCGGCATCGAAGCCCCAGGGGTGCTCCGGCGACTGCGCGTACACCACGCCGCCGACCCGGGCCGGGATGCCGTCCGTGAGCGCCTCGTCCAGGCCGACCAGTCCGGAACGGCCTTCCAGCAGATGCCGCCATGCGGTTTCGACGTCGCAGCCCAGCGGCGACACCATGCCCATGCCGGTCACGACAATGCGTCTCGTATTCATTTCCACTCCCTCGGTTGCCAAAGCGCGCCGTGCGGCGCTGTGGCGAGTATAGGAGCGGGACCGGCGAACAGTTGGCAGTTTGCGCCAACCGCTGTGCAATCTGCGCCATAATGGGCCGATGATGGACACCATTTCAAACGACGCGCCCACGCTGCCGGCTCACTTCGCGGCCGCGATGCTGCATGTGATGCGGTCGCGGCGCGGCGACGAGCCGGCCGTGCAGGCACTTGCCGGCGCCGCCATCCCGTCCGGCCTGCCGGCACAGCCGGATGCCCGCATCACGCGCCAGCAATACGCCGCCCTGTACCGGGCGGTGGCAGCGGCACTCGACGACGAAATGCTCGGACTGTGGTCGCGCCCGATCCGCACCGGCACCCTGAAATACCTGATGCTCAGCCTGCTGGATGCGCCGACCATCCTGGTGGCCCTGAACCGTTTCGTGCGTTTCTGGAACCTGCTGCTGGACGACTATCGCCTGCACCTGGCCATCCGCGGCGAGTCGGTGCGCCTGGCGCTGCTGGAAAGGACACCGGGCACGCCGGTCAATCCGCTCGGCCACGCGCTGATGATGAAGCTGGCGCATGGCGTCGCCTCGTGGCTGGCCGGCCGCGAGCTCGGCCTGCACGACGTCGCCTTCCGTTTCGCCGCGCCGGCACGGCCGGACGACTATGCCTTCCTGTATCCGGACGCGGTGCGCTTCGGCGCCGATGCCAGCGGCATGACGCTGGCCTACGCCGACTGCGCCCTCGAATTCCGGCGCGAGAAGCACCAGCTGTGGGCTTTCCTGAAACGGGCGCCGGAAGACTGGACCTTCAGCGCGCTGCAAGGCGGCAGCGTGAGCGCCAGGGCGCGCGCCTACCTGGAGCCGCGGCTGCAGCAAACGGTGACCATCGGGGCCCTGGCGCATGCCTTGCACATCTCGGTGCGCACCCTGAACCGGCGCCTGGCCGAGGAAGGCACGCAGTTCCGCCTGCTGAAGGATGGACTGCGGCGCGACCTCGCCGTGCACCGCCTGACGCACTCGAATACGCCGCTGGCGGCGCTGGCCTTCGAGCTCGGTTTCGCCGACGCGCCCGGCTTTTCGCGCGCCTTCCGCCAGTGGACCGGCAGCAGCCCGAGCGATTACCGCAAGGGCGCCCGCCAGGGCGAGTGAGGCGATTTAGAACGATACCCGCTCGCGCAGGCGCGCCTTCACGTGTTTGCGCGCCCGCGGCAGGGCGTCTTCCGCCCGCGCCGCCAGCACGCCTTCGATGAAGCCGAGCAGCGCCACCTCCTGCGGCACGCGCTCGCGCAGCTGGGCCACCAGCTCGCGCGCCACCGTGCTGTCGTTGATCGTGCCCAGCTCGTCCTGCATGTCGGCCAGCAGGTCGTGACGGCGCGCCGCCCGTTTGCCGTGGCCGACGGTGTCGAAGAACTCGCGCGCATAGCGCTCCTTCTTGGCCGCGATGCGCACCTTGTGCAGGCATTCCGGGCGCTGCAGGTCGTAGGCGCGGGCGCGCTTGCGCACGCGCGCGGCGGCATGCTGGACCAGCTGGGGCGCGGCCTTGCGGACCGGCTGCGCCAGCGGTTCCGACGGCAGGCCGGCCTGCTTCCATCCTTCGCCGGTGATCCAGGCGCCCAGCGCCAGCAGCAGTGCGGTGTAGCGCGGGCTGTTCAGCGCCGCCTTGACCTTGTTGCGATGGCGTTCGGCTTCTTCGCGCGCGGCCACCAGCACCCGTCCCATGCCCGGCTGATAGGCCTCGGGCAGCGGCAATTCGGGCAGCACCGATTCGATGAAGACGTCCCAGTTGCGGGCGTCGCCCAGTTCGCCGGCCAGCCATTCGATGTCGACGGCCACCGGCTCCGGCAGTTGTACCATGTCGCGCACCATCGCCAGCGCGGCGCGCAGGCGGCGCAGGCCGACCCGCATCTGGTGCAGGCTTTCGACGCCGCCGGCGATCACGCCGCGCTCGTTGGCCTGCATCTGCTGCAGGCAGTTGGCCAGGATCGTGCCCAGCGCCTCGCCCATGCTGGCCTTGCGTTTGAGCGCGACCGCAGCCGCCTTGACCGCGCGCGGCGTTACCGCGCCGGCCAGCACATAGCCGCGTTCGGCCTTGCTGACGTGCTCCAGGCGCACCGGCAGCGCCGCATGCACCTGCTGCGCCAGCGCGTACAGGATCGCGGGCGCGCCCTGCTTGATCTCCAGTTCCAGCTCGCGCACCGGGACGCTGCGCTCGCCGTGCCGGATTTCGCCGATGTCGAGCGCGCACTCGATCTGCACGCCGTCCGCCGGCGCGATCATCCAGCTGCTGCGCTTGCTGCGGTTGACGAACACCGGTTCGAGCGCCGGCATGCCCTCTTTGGCCAGTTGCGGCAGCACCTCGCGCAGCTGGCGCGCGAACAAATCGAGATCGGGCTCTTCGGAAGCGACATCGGACTCCAGCTCGGTGCGCTGGTGCAGGCCGGCCAGCGCACTGCCGCCGCCCTTGAGCGTCTGCACGTGGCGGCCGCCGGCGCTGCGCACGCGCAGGGCGAAACCGTGGCGCAGCAAGTCGAAGCCGGTGCTGTCGAAGTAGCGGTCGACGTGTTCCTGCTCCTGCGGCTCGGTCAGCGCATGCTCGCGCAGGACCGGCAGTTTCCTGATCTGGGCAAGACTGGCGGCATCGAGTGCCAGCTTGATTTCGGCTTCCATGTTTTCTCCTTGAATAGTGCTCACTGTAGCGTGTTGTTATTGAACATGGCACACGGTGTCGGTTGTGCGCGCGGCGCAGTGAGCGGGGCCCGCCCATGCTAAGGGCTCTTTGTGTCAGCAGTATGGCGCGTGCATCAAGGCAGGAAACGATAGAGAAAATCGGCACCGGGGCGGTGCGGACCATTCTCGCGAAATGTCACATTTTGCGCGGGCAATGATGAGGTCATTCTGACAAGAATAGAGGCCTTTACCCAGAGGCGGCAAGGAATTTTGTTCAGTATTTACGTATACGCAACACTTTTTTGTTAACAATTGTCTGTACCGCCTCCGCGTCGCTAGACTGGATTCACGCCGCGCCTGCACCATGCCAGTGCAGCCGCCTTCGACAACGACGACGAGAGCTCCAGGATGACGACCCAGACAGCACTGCCCGGTTTTGCCCGCACCCTCCTCGCTTCTTCCCTCCTGCTGGCCTTTGCGCCGGCCTGGTCCCAGCAAACCCCTGACACCGCGCCGGCCGCCGCATCTGCCGATATGCCCGCAGCCGCCGCAGCGCCTGCCGTGGCCACTACCGCAGGGGCCGATCCCGCCACCGCCTCTGTCATCGTCCTCGGCTCGCGCGGCGCCGCCCGCACCGCCCTCGACGCCGCCGCGCCGGTCGGCCTGATCAGCGCCAAGGACATGCAGATGGCCGGACCGCTGGAACTCGGCAAGCTGCTGCAGACGCTCTACCCCTCCTTCAACTTCTCGTCGACCTTCATCAGCGACGGCACCGACATCATCCGCCCGGCCACCCTGCGCTCGCTCGGCCCCGACCAGCTGCTGGTGCTGGTCAACGGCAAGCGCCGCCACCAGCAGGCGCTGGTGAACGTGCAGCAGACCATCGGCCGCGGCTCGGCCGGCACCGACATCAACGCGATCCCGATGTCGGCCATCCAGCGCATCGAAGTGCTGCGCGACGGCGCCGCCGCCCAATACGGTTCCGACGCCATCGCCGGCGTGATCAACATCGTGCTCAAGCAGACCACCGACAGCACCCAGCTCTCGGGCACCGTCGGCGGCACCAGCGAAGGCGGCGGCGCGCTGCGCTCGGCCAGCGCCAACACCGGCTGGGCCATCGGCGACGGCGGCTACGTCAACCTCACCGTCGAAGGCCGCCGCCGCGGCGAGACCAACCGCGCCGGCCTCGACACCCTGCGCGTCGACCCGCCGCGCGTCACCCAACGCATCGGCGACAGCCTGGCCAAGGACAAGTACTTCTGGTGGAACGCGGCGGTGCCCGCCGCCGGCGGCGAGTTCTATACCTTCGGCGGCGTCTCGCACCGCAGCGGCGACTCGGCCGGCTTCTTCCGCACGTCCGATGACGGCCGCAACGTGCCCTCGGTGTACCCGAACGGATTCCTGCCCAACATCCGCACCACGGTCAAGGACGGCTCGCTCGCGGTGGGCTACCGGCGCGACCTGGCGGACGGCTGGAAAGCCGACCTGTCGGTCAACCACGGCCGCAGCGAACTCGATTTCCACGAAAAGGAAACCATCAACATCAGTTACTGGTACGAGCCGAAACCGGGCGGCGGCATCTACGCCGAATCGCCACTGGAAGCCGACACCGGCGTCCTCAAATTCAACCAGACCACCGTCAATGCCGACCTGCGCGGCCCGATCCAGCTTGGCGGGCGCGAGATCTCGTTTGCCACCGGGTTCGAATACCGCCGTGACGGCTACGCGATCGAAGCCGGCGACCCGGTGTCCTACCAGTACGGCCGCACCAACAATCCGGCGATCCCGATCCGCGACCAGCTGGGCGGCATCGCGGCCTCCGGCACCCAGGGCTTCCCCGGCTACACGCCGGCCACCGCGGTCGACGACAACCGCCACAACATCGCGCTCTACCTGGACGCCGAACACAAGCTGACGCGCGAACTGCTGATCGGCGCCGCCGTGCGCTGGGAAAAATACTCGGACTTCGGCTCCACCACCACCGGCAAGTTGAGCCTGCGCTACGACCCGAGCAAGACCGTCGGCCTGCGCTCCACCGTGTCCACGGGTTTTCGCGCGCCGGGCGTGCAGCAGAAGTTCTACAGCTCGGTCTCGACCAACCTGAACGGTGCCGGCGTACTGACCGAAACCCTGACCGCACGCGAAGGCAGCGCCGTCACGCGCGCCTTCGGCATCCCCAACCTGAAGCAGGAAACCTCGAAGAACGCCAGCGTCGGCCTGGTGCTGCGCCCGATGCCGAACTTCTCGCTGACGGCCGACCTGTGGGGCATCGACATCGACGACCGCATCGTGTTCTCGTCCAACATCGCTCCCGAATCCGGCACCTGCGCCACCGCGGCGGCCTGCCCGATCCGCGCCATCCTCGATCCGTTGAAGGTTGGCCAGGCGCAGTTCTTCACCAACGCCATCGATACGCAAACGCGCGGCCTCGACATCGTGGCCGAGCACACCACGCGCTGGCCGGGTTCCACCCTGGTGCTGTCCGGCCAGCTCGATTTCAACCGCACCAGGGTGGTGGGCCGCCATTCCGATTCGCCGGTACTCACCGGCACCCAGCTGTTCGACGACGCCCAGGTGACCCTGATCGAACGCGGCCAGCCGCGCCAGCACCACGTGCTGTCGGCCGACTACACGCGCGGCGCCTGGAACGGCAACCTGCGCGCCAATTACTACGGCGAAGTGCAGGGACAAGGTTTCACCGCGCCCTTCGTGCAGACCTGGGATGCGAAATGGATCCTGGACGCCACGCTGCGCTACAACTTCAGCAAGGCGACCAGCGTGACCGTGGGCGCCAACAACCTGTTCAACACCTTCCCGACCAAATGGGATCCGGTGCGCGCCGCGCCCTTCCCGCAGATGGGCTTCACCTACTGCTGGGAGACCTGCCCGTTCGGCATCAACGGGCGCTCGTGGTATGCGCGGGTCGATGTGACTTTGTAAGTTGCCTGCTCAAGTCTGTGTCGGCAGCGCCGGCATGTAAGCCATGGCGATATCGGCCAGCACCAGCACGCCAAAGGCGGCCGCCCAGGCCGCGCTGATCACATAACTGGTATGCAAGAAGGGCGGGCTGTCCCAGTGCGCGCGGTCCACGCGTTCGCGCGCGTACTGCAGCGAAAACGGCTGGCGCAGCGCCATCGAGGCCAGCACGATCAGCATCAAGCCGGCGTCCACGCGCAGGCGCACGGCGGCGATCGACCATGACGGGTTCATCGCCAGCGCATACAGGGCAAGGAGCCCGAACAGGAAGAAGGTGCCGAGTTCGAGCAGCTTGACGCCGCGGCCGGGCGTGAGCAGGTCGCGGATCAGCAGAAAGGCCGAGACGGCGGCGGCGGCACCCAGTCCGGCGGCGATGCCGGTCAGGCGCTCGACGATCACGAAGACGATGAAGGGCGTGAAGGCCAGCAGCAGGTTCATGGTGCCTTCCTAGCGCCAGCGCGGCGGCTTACGCAGGCTGAACACGGCCGTGGGGGCCGGGTCACCGTTGGAGGCCACGCCGCCGCCGCAAGTTCCCGCATGCGGTCGGTGCGCGCTGGTGGGGGTTCCGATCGCACTAAAAACGTGTCACTTCTAGTCTTGCGATCTTCATAAGTTATTGTTTTAACGAACAATTCTTATTGACAGTACATACAAGAAAAAATAAAGTGCCGGGCGTGTGACGATAGTTCCACGAAGCAAAATCCAGATCACATGATACGAAAGCACACAATGAACAAGACTCTCGCCGCACTCATGGTGCTTGGTGTCTGCACGTCGAACGCGTCCGCGCAAACCAATGTCACCATCTACGGGATCATCGACGCCGGCCTCACCCGCGTCATCAACGACAGCGGCAACGGCAACAACGGCACCCGCACCACGCTCGAAGCCGGTCAGATGCAGACCTCGCGCTGGGGCTTGCGCGGCGAGGAAAACCTCGGCGGCGGCCTGAAGGCGCGCTTCGGCCTCGAAGGCTTGCTGGGGAACGATACCGGCGCCGCGGGCATCCCGACCGGCACCCCGTCGACCACCAGCCTGTTCGACCGCGAAGCGACGGTCGGCCTGAGCGGCGGTTTCGGCGCCGTCAACCTGGGCCGCCAGAACGTCCTCGGCATGAATGCGATCGCCATGGCCGATCCGATGGGCATGGCGTTCGCGCCGACCAACCCGAACGTGCTGTTTTCGGTGATGAACAGTGCCCCCGCCTACGGGGCCTACGGCGCCAACAATGGCGGTTCGGCCCTGCGCCAGAGTAACTCGATCAGGTACACCTCGCCGTCCTACAAGAACGCCGGCTTTGCCCTGATGCGCGCCTTCGGCGAGCAGTCCGGCTCGGCCGAGAAAAGCAAGTACGAAGGCGTCTCGGCCTTTTATCACACCGGTCCATTCAGCGTGGCCGCCGTGCATGCGCGCATGAAGAACGTCACTGCCCGCGAAGAACTGAAATCCCACGCCTTCGGCGCGCGTTACACCCGCAAGGGCGTCACGGTGCGCTCGACCTATGCCGCCAATCGCGTCGACACCACACGCCGCAAGATCAGCGTAGTCGGCATCGGTGTCGACGTCCCGGTGGCGCCGGCCGTCACGCTGACCAGTGCGGTCTACCACACCCGCCGCACCGGCGACACCAACGACGATTCGCAGCAAGTCGTCGCGATCGCCAAGTACGCGCTCAGCAAGCGCAGCACCGCGTATGCCTCGATCGGGCACGCGCGCACCGATCACGTCGTCAGCGCCACTCAGATCAACCTGGCGCAAGGCTACGTCTCGGTCGGCAGCAAGTCGGCAAAACGCTTCACGACGGGCATGATGCACTTCTTCTGAGCGCGCTAGCGCGGCGGCGCACGCCAGTTGCCGCCGACGCTGTAGTTCGGATCAGGATCGACGTAGACCGGTAACGGCCGCCCCAGCACGCCGAGCGGCGCCACCCGGTTCAGGTCGAACACCTGCACCAGCGGCGATACGTGGAAGTCCCAGCCGAATTCGCTGGCGCCGGCCACGAAGCGGACGGTGTCGCCGCCGGTGACCTTGACCCAGCGGGTGTCGGGCGTGATGACCACGCTGTGGGCGGCGGCGGATGCCGGGATCGCCATGCCGAGCAGGTCGGCGCGCTGCTGGACCGGGCCGGCGCAGGCGGCCAGCAGCGCAAGGATGGCAGGTGCGAACAGCAGCCGGACGCTCATCGCGTACTCCTTGAAAGCAGGAGAAGGGACCATGGTCCCGATCAGCGTTGGAGGCTGCGCGTGCGCGGTAGTTCCCCGCGTACCACCGTCGTTCCCGCGAAAGCGGGAACCCACGCTGAGTCACCGAATTCGGTAGCGCAGGTCCGCTAACACAGCCTGACCACGCCCTACACCACCCCGCGTGCCTTCAGCCCGGCCAGCTTCTCCTCATCCAGCCCCAGCAAATCGCGCAGCACTTCCTGCGTGCCCTCCCCCAGCTGCGGCGGTGCCCGTCGCACCGGCAGCCGTTCGCCATCGAAGCGGTAGGGCGAAGCCATCACATGCACGCTGCCCGCTTCCGGGTGCTCCATGATGTTCACCAGCCCGCCCTCGACCGCGCGGCGCGAGGTCAGCGCTTCGTGCAGGCCCGCCACTTCGCCGCACGGAATGCCGGCCTTGCTCATGCGCTCGAGCAGATCCGCGCGCTTGCGCGCGGCCAGTTCGCGCCGGATTTCCGGCATCAACGCGTCGCGGTGCACGGTGCGCGTGATGTTGGTTTTGAAACGCTCGTCGCTGGCGAGGTCGGGCCGGTCGATCACGTCGGTGCAGAAGCGCAGGTACTGGCCGTTGTTGCCGACCGCGACCACCAGCGGGCCGTCCGCCGCGTCGTACACGCCGTAGGGCATGATCGACGGGTGGCCGTTGCCGAAGCGCGGCGGATCGTTCCCGCGCAGCAGGGCTTCCAGGCCGTAGTAGGCGCTGATCATCAGGCCGCAATCGAACAGCGCCATGCCGACGTGGCGTCCCTTGCCCGTCTTTTCGCGCTGGTACAGCGCCGCCAGCACGGCCTGGGCCGCATACATCCCGGTCATCATGTCGACCGCGGCGACGCCGAATTTCAGCGGCGGCTGGGTCGGTTCGCCGTTTAGCGCCATCAGGCCGGCTTCGCCCTGGATCACCAGGTCGTAGCCGGGCCGGGCCGCTTCCGGACCGGTGCGGTCGTAGCCGGTGATCGAGCAGTAGACCAGGCCGGGCTGGTCCTTGCTCATTTCCTCGTAGCCGAGGCCGAGCCGCTCGATGTCGCCGAACTTGAAGTTCTGGATCACGACGTCGCTCTTGCGGATCAGCGCGCGCGCCAGTTCCTGGCCTTCCGGCGTCTTCAGGTCCAGGCACACCGAGCGCTTGTTGCGGTTGACGCTGTTGAAGTAAGCGGTTTCGGTGGCGCCGATGCGCATGCCCCAGTCGCGCGTGTCGTCGCCGCGTTCGGGATGCTCGACCTTGATCACTTCGGCGCCGAGGTCGCCCAGCGCCATCGCGCACCACGGGCCGGCCAGCACGCGCGACAGATCGAGCACGCGCACGCCCGCCAGCGGCAAGTTCATAGTGGTCGTCACGCTCGGCTCCTCACGCCGCCAGCCCGCGGCCGAGGGCGATGTAGCGCGCCAGGTGGTGGTCTTCGTCGCCGAGCTGGTGGTCGATCATCACCAGGCGCTTGGCGTAGTGGGCCAGCGGCAGTTCCCAGGTCATGCCGATGCCGCCGTGCAGCTGGATGCATTCCTCGGCCACCAGCGTGCCGATGCGGCCGATGCTGGCCTTGGCGGCCGACAGCGCGCGCTCGCGCACGATGCGCTCGCCATCCAGCGCAGCCGCGGCGTTGATCACCGCCGACCGCGCCTGCTCGATTTCCAGCAACAGGTCGGCCATGCGGTGCTGCAGCGCCTGGAAGCTGCCGATCGGTACGCCGAACTGCTTGCGGGTGCGCAGGTAATCCAGGGTCGCGGCCTTGGCCGCTTCCATCGCGCCCAGGCTTTCCGCGCACAGCGCCAGCACGCCGCGTCCGATTGCGCGTTCCAGCACCGCATAGCCCTGCCCTTCGGTGCCCAGCAGCGCGCCCGCGTCCAGCTGGACGTCCGTAAAGGTCAGCTCGGCCACGCGGCCGCCGTCGATGGTCGGCGTGCCCAGTATCTGCAGACCCGCTGCATCTTTCGGCACCAGGAACAGCGAGATACCGTCTTCGTCATCGATGGCGCCGGCGGTGCGTGCCGAGACCACGAACAAATCGGCGGCTTCGCCCTGCGCCACCACGGCCTTGGCGCCGTTCAGCACCCAGCCGTCGCCGCTGCGTGCGGCGCGCGCCTGCACCCGTGCCAGCTCGTAGTGGGTGTCTGGCTCGTCGTGGGCAAAGCCGGCGATCGTGCTGCCGTCGGCGATCCCGGCCAGCCTGGCCTTTTGCGTGTCTTTGCCGGCGGCGGAAATCGCTTCGGCGGCCAGCACCGCACTGCCCAGGAAAGGCTCGATCACCAGGCCGCGGCCCAGCGCCTCGAACACCACGGCGATGTCGAAGCCGGCGCCGCCGAAGCCGCCATCCTCTTCGCGCAGCAGGGCGCCGATCACGCCCAGTTCGGCGAACTGCTGCCACATCGCTTTGGAATAACCTTCGCGCGAGGCGGCGATGCGGTCGCGCGTGGCGAAACCGTACTGTTCGGCGATAAAGCGGTTCAGGCTATCCGCCAGCATGCGCCGTTCTTCAGTGTGTTCGAAGTTCATGTCTGCCTCACAGTCCGAGGATCATCTTGGAGATGATGTTTTTCTGGATTTCGTTGGAACCGCCGAAGATCGACAGCTTGCGGTTGTTGAAGTACTGGGCCGAAGCGGCTGCCGCGAACTCAGGACCGAACTGCGGGCCGTCGTAAGCGGCGTCCAGCATGTCCTGGCTGAACGGACGTGCGTACACGCCCATCGCGCGGCGCGCCAGCGCATTGATCTCCTGGCGGATCTCGGTGCCACGGATTTTGAGCATCGAGCTTTCCGCACCCGGCACGCCGCCACCGGCCACCGCCGCGATCACGCGCAGGTTGGTGGTCTTCATGTTCTCGAGGTCGATCTCGACGCGCGCCAGGCGTGCCGCGAATGCGGGGTCGTCCAGCAGCGGCTTGCCGTTGCGGGTCTGTTCAAAGGCGATGCGCTTGAGGCGTTCCAGTCCGGCCACCGAAAAGCCGACGCCGGCGATGTTGGTGCGCTCGTAGGTAAGCAAA